>ENA-UOXR01000119-UOXR01000119.1-bioreactor-metagenome-genome-assembly--contig:-NODE-119-length-96130-cov-9.746864_pt1 | contig 96130 bp, 102 predicted proteins | sample MGYA00238164_ERZ764825 | MGnify/ENA primary metagenome ERZ764825 (study PRJEB28920, sample SAMN05720171) | bioreactor metagenome | isolation source: Anaerobic biogas reactor | place: USA:Washington... | reverse complement strand
TTCCAGAAGCGGCTCATCTACCTGCTCTTCTTCAAGGACCTCACCCAGAGCGAGGTCGCAGAGGAGCTCGGGCTCTCGCAGAAGAAGGTCTCGCGCGAGTCCATCAAGGCCGTGGGCCGGCTGCGGGAGGTCATGGGCAAGAGGGTCTTCTGACCCGCGCCTAGACGTTTGTCCCAGTCCACGGGCGCGGGAACGGGGCAGCCTGTGGTCAGCAAGGGCTAAAGGCCGCGCGTTCTGGGCCGAGATAGGTGTCTAGGAACCGCCGAAGGAGGCAGTATAGGGGCACAGACAAGGGCGCCAAGGGCAAACCACTTGCGAGGGTGGGGCGCAAAGCCACAGGGCTCACCGAGCCGGCTGGGCTGCCGCCGAAGAGCTGCACACCACGCAAGCCTGGGACCCCGCACCGGCGGACGTCGCAGGCTTCTCGCATGAGGGGCGCGCACAGCACGGCAGCAAGCACCACGTCGAGTGCGTTCACGCAACAGAGAGGAGATGGAAGGCAAATGAAGAGGTTCCGCAAGGGTCAGAAGGGCTTCACCCTCATCGAGCTGCTGATCGTGATCATCATCATCGGCATCCTGGCCGCGATCGCGATCCCGATGTTCCTCAACCAGCGCGACAAGGCCAAGGAGTCGGCCGTCAAGGAGGGCGTGCACAGTATCCAGGTCGGCGTGCAGAGCTACGCGGTCGACAACAATGACGCCTATCCCGCCGGGGCCGACGTCGAGCAGGACGAGGCTGTCGGCGCCCTCGTCGACAACTGGCCCAAGAACCCGTGGAGCAGCACCGGAGCCTACATGACCAACGACGCTTCACAGGGCAACTTCGCCTACTCTAATCCCACCACGGATAGCTTCCGGTTGATCGGCTACGGAAAGACCAGCGGTGCGACCGTGCGTCCGATCATCACTGTGCCGTGATGTGAAAGCTCGGAGTTGAAGAGGCTCCGCACCGGGGGCGGCTGCCACATGGCAGCCGCCCCCGGTGCCGTCCGAAGCCTAGCTCCTACGGCTATGGAGGGCGCGTCTTCGCGGGAGGACGCGGAGCGTGTCCAGCCAATCTGCAGTTGGGCAGAGTGTCTGTGAAGGCGCAAAAGGCAAACCACTTGCGAGGGTGGGGCGCAAAGCCACGGGGCTCACGTAGCCGGCCGGGCTGCCGCTCTGGAGGATCCCGAGCCCGTGGTTGCGTGGTGCGGCCGCGGGCTCCGTCGTCGAGGGCGCCCGCGCCGCGGGGGAGACGACCATGAAGAGAGAGAACCACAGTCAGAGGGGCTTCACCCTCATCGAGCTGCTGATCGTGATCATCATCATCGGCATCCTGGCGGCGATCGCGATCCCGATGTTCCTGAGTCAACGTGAGAAGGCCAAGGAGTCGGCCGTCAAGGGCGGCGTCCACAACATCGAGCTCGGCATCGGTAGCTACGCCGTCGACAACGGCGACACCTACCCGGCCACCGGCACGGTCAGCCGGGCGTCTCTGGTCGACGGCAGCGGTGCGCCGTATGTCGACAACTGGCCGCAGAACCCCTGGGTCGGCGGCGACATGGGTGAAGGTATGGACGAGGGCGACTACATCTACGTCCAGACCGCCGACACCTTCACGCTCACTGGCCTCGGCGCCGGCGGCGAGCCGGTGATCACGGCGCCGTGAGGCGGGGCGGCGCGTGACGGGGCAGAGCGCGCTGCGCATCGCCGGCCTGCACAAGGCCGTCCACGTCGGCTTCCGCCGCCGGCGGGTGGATATCCTGCGAGGCGTCGACCTGGAGGTGGCCGGCAACGACGTGTTCGGCCTCCTCGGCCCCAACGGCGCCGGCAAGACCACCACCGTCAAGGTCGCGCTCGGGCTTATGCGGCCCACGTCCGGCTCCGTCGAGCTGGGCGTGCCCGGCGTCTCGCACGTGGGCTACCTGCCGGAGAACCCGTACTTCTACGACTACCTCTCCGGGCGCGAGTTCCTCGGCTTCTGCGCGCGGCTGTTCGGCCTCGGCGCGGAGCGGCGCCGCGAGCGCGTCGAGGCGCTGCTGCGCGAGGTGGGCCTGCAGGACGCCGCCGGCGTGCACCTGCGCAAGTACTCCAAGGGCATGCTGCAGCGCGTCGGCATCGCCCAGGCGCTGGTCAACGACCCGGAGCTGGTGCTGCTCGACGAGCCCATGACGGGGCTCGACCCGGTGGGCCGCGTGGAGGTCAAGCGCATCATCCAGGGCCTGCAGGAGCGCGGCAAGACGGTGCTCTTCAACTCACACATCCTGAGCGACGTGCACGAGCTCTGCACGCGGGTCGCGATCATGCGCGAGGGGCGGGTGGCGTGGTCGGGGACGGTGGACGAGGCGCTGGACGAGGCCGCCACGCTGGAGGAGTTCTTCATGCGGACGGTCACGGCGTGAACCAGGTCGTCGCCATCGCGGTCAACACCTTCAAGGAGACGATCCGCGACCGCGTGCTGGCGGTGATCGTCGTCTTCGCCCTCCTGATGATCGTCGGGGGGCTCTGGCTGGGCAGCATCAGCCTCGGCGAGCAGGGCCGCATGATGAAGGACTTCGGCCTCGTGGCGGTGACCCTCTTCGGGCTCGTGGTGGCCGTGTTCATCGCCGCCGGGCTGGTGCACAAGGAGGTCGAGAAGCGCACCGTGTTCGTGCTCTTCAGCAAGCCGGTGGGTCGGGCGGCGTTCATCGCCGGCAAGTTCGTGGGCCTGTGCGCCACCATGGCGGTGGTGCTGGCCGGCATGGGCGTCTTCCTCTTCCTGCTCGTGTGGGCGGTGGCCGGCGAAGCGAGCGGCATGCTGCTCGTGGCCGTACTCATGGTCTACGTGCAGCTCCTGGCGATCATGGCCGTGACGATCTTCTTCTCGACGCTCGGCTCGGCGATCCTCGCCAGCGTGCTGGGCATCTGCGTGTTCGTGGCCGGGCAGCTCAGTCACAACGTGCTGGCGCTGACGCGCCTGGGGCAGAACGCCGTCACCGAGGCGCTCTCCTGGGTGGTGTACGTGGTCATCCCCAACCTCGCCGCCGTGGACGTCAAGGCCGGCGCGGTGGGGGAGAGTACGCTCGCCTGGGGCGAGGTCGCCGTCTGGACGGGCTACCTGCTGGCCTACGTCGTGGTGGTGCTGGCGCTGGCCGCCCTGGTGTTCCGCCGCAAGGAGTTCTGAGCGTGTTGCGGCGGGTCGTGGCGGCGCTCGTGGTGCTGGCCTGCGCGGCCGGCGTGGTCGCCTACCAGGCGACCCGGCCGTCCCGGGCGCCGGCGAGCCCGCGCGTGTTCGTGCCATCGCCGCGCTTCTTCCAGGACTTCTCGCCCAGTTTCCGCACCTCGATCGCCGACCTGTACTACCTTCAGATGGTGCAGTACTACGGCGAGCACGTGAGCGGCGACGGGCGGCTTGACTCGCTGCCCGAGATGACCACGCTGGTCACCGCCCTCAGCCCGCGCTTCACGCGCGCCTACCTGTTCAGCGCCTTCGCGCTGATCGACGCGGGGCGCGCCGACGCCGCCTACGAGCTGCTCAAGCGGGGCTTCGCGGCGAACCCCGGGGACTGGCGCTTCCCCGCCTACCTGGGGTTCTTCGCCTACCGCTACGGCGCCGGGGAGGAGAAGGATCTCGCCGCCGCGCGCTGGTACGAGAAGGCGGCGGCGATCCCCGGCAGCCCGGACTACCTGCCCCGCCTGGCGGCCGCCTTGCTGGCCAAGGGGGGCGAGCAGGGGAAGGCCGTCCTGATGCTCGGACAGGCCTACCTTGCAGGAGACAAGTACGCGCGCGAGAAAGCCGTCAAGGGACTCGAGTGCATCCTGCCGACGGAGAAGGAGGCGCGCATGAGGGCCCTCGCCCCGCTCTACGAGACGATGCCCAGGGCGGACGCCGACGCGCTGGTGGCCGAGTTGTTCCGGGAGTATGTCCAGTGAGCGGGCGGCACGAGGGGCTCGCCGGCGGCGTACGTGAGGGGCGCGCCGGTTTCAGCATGATCGAGGCGCTGATCGTGATGGTGATCATCGGCATCTTGGCCGCGATCGCCATCCCCCTGTACATCGGCCAGCGCGACCGGGCCAAGGACGCGGCGGCGCGCGCCGGCGGGCGGCAGATCGCCACGGCGCTCATCTCGTGCGTGCTCGACTCGGACGCCGACGACCCGTGGCCCACAGAGTGCAGCCCGGCCACCATCGGCGCCTACATCGTCCCCCAGCAGTGGCCCGCCAACCCGTTCGAGGACGGCGGGCTGATGCGCACTGTGACGGCGCGCTCGGTGGGCAACTACCTCTACCAGCGCGACACGACGGGCCCGGAGCCGCGGCCGTACAGGCTCACGGTCTTCCTGCGGAGGCAGGCCGACTTCATCGTGCCGTGACCATCCTGCTCGTCGTCCTCGCGGCCGTCTACGGCCTGCTCATCGGCAGCTTCCTCAACGCCTGGGCGTGGCGGCTGGCGCACGACGAGCGCATCACGCGGGGGCGCTCGCACTGCCCGGCCTGCGGCCACCAGATCCGCGCTCGCGACAACGTCCCCGTGCTCAGCTGGCTGCTGCTGCGCGGCCGCTGCCGCGACTGCGCCGCGCCGATCCACTGGCGCTACCCGGCCGGGGAGGCGCTCACGGCGGCGCTGTTCGTGGCCGTCGCGCTGTACGACGGCCTCGACTGGGTGCTCGTCCCGCACCTGCTGTTCGTCTCCGCGTTGATCCTGGTGAGCCAGGTCGACCTCGAGATCCGCATCATCCCCGATGTGGTCATCCTCCCGGCGGCGGCGCTGGGCGTGCCGCTCATGGTCCTCTTCGGCGACGGCCCATGGTGGGAGTGGCTCGTGGCGGGGGCGGGGGCGGCCGGGTTCCTGCTGCTGATCAGCGAGGTGTACTTCCGCGTGCGCCACGTGGAGGGGATGGGGTTCGGCGACGTGAAGCTCGCGCTCTGCATGGGCGTCTACCTCGGGGTCGCGGTGGTCCCGGCGCTGTTTCTCGGCTTCCTGGGCGGCGCCGCGGTCGGGGTGACGCTGGTGGCCGTGCGGCGCGGCGACGGCAAGACGGCGATCCCCTTCGGGCCGTTCCTGGCGGCCGGCGCGGTCGTGGCGCTGTTCGCCGGCCGGCCGCTGATCGAGGCCTACCTCAGCCTGGCGCTGGGGCGCTGAGCCGGGCGGCGACCGCCGGGACCGGGCGGCCGAGGCGGAGCGGCCGCCGGCCGACGGCGCAGCGGCAGCCGCAACGTCATCCGCGCCGCGCCTCCGTCATCCTCCTCACCCGCCGGCGCACGCCGTATTCTCCTGGGGCGGGCGGGCGCGACCGGCTCACGGAGAGGGCGACGATGCCAGGGAGGCGGCGTGCGGGCCGAGCGCGGGACGACGATGTTCGAGGTGGTCACGGCGCTGGCCGTGGTCGCCGTTGTGGCGGCAGTGGCCGTGCCCGGCGCGGCACGCGTCAGGGCGGGCGTCTCGGGCGCCGAGGCGGCGCGCCGTCTCGCGCTGGTCCTGCGCAGCGCGCAGGCCGAGGCGCAGAGCCGCGGCGGCCGGGTGCTGGTGGAGGTCGCCGGCGACGGCGACTACCGGGTCACCGCCGCCGGCCAGCGCCTCGCGAGCGGGCGGCTCGGCGCCGCCGTGCAGAGCACGTACCCCGGCGGCGCGCTGGAGTTCAGCGCCCGCGGGTGGGCCGCGCTGCCCGGCGCGGCCAGCCCCCGCGCCGGCCACTTCACCGTCGCCGGCGCGACCTCCACGCGCACGGTGGTCGTCCAGCTCTCGGGGTGCGTGCGATGCACGTGAGGCCACGTCCCGCCGCCGGCGGGGGCGCCGGCTTCTCGCTGCTCGAGGCGGTGGTCGCCGCCGGGCTGCTGCTGACGACCGTGGCGGCGGTCACCGCCTGCGTCACGGGCGTCTCGCGCGCCGGCGCGAGGCTCGAGCGCACCATGCGCGCCGACCGCGCCACGCTCGCCGTGGCCGAGCGCCTCCGGCAGCTCCCGTACTGCGCCGCGTCGTACCCGGCGCGCGTCGGTGACGCGCCGGCGGCGGACCTGGTCGCCGCCGTGTTCCCGCACGCCGCCACGTGGCGGAGCACGGCGACGGCCCGCTACGTAGCGGCCGCCGGCGATCCGCAGGCGGCGGCCGGCTCATTCGTGACGGTCGTCGTCGAGCAGGGCGTGCGCGTCACCTGCGTCGCCCGGTTCCTCGCCGGACCGGAGGGCGCGCCGCTCGGGCCGGCCGAGCTGGCCGGCTGGGACCTCGCGACGTCGCCCCGGCCGCCGGCGCCGGCCCTCGAGGTCGTCGTGTCGTGCGCGGCGCAGGAGGCCCCCGGGAGCGGCGGCCGCTCCGTTCGTCTGGTGCGCGGCGCGCTGGGCCCCGTCCTCGCCGCGCGCGGGCCGGAGGGCGGCGGATGAGGCCGCGCCGCGTCATGCGCCGGCGCGGCTTCGCGCTGGTGGAACTGCTGGTCGCGGCCGGCGTCGCCGGCGTCGTGCTGGCCGCCTCCTACGGCTGGCTCTGGGAGGTCGCCGCCCTCGCGGCTCGGCAGGGCGACCGCGCCCAGGCGGCGACCATCGCCGCGAGCTGCGTCCGCGCCGTGACGCGCGAGGTGCGCGCCTCGGTGGCGGTCGCGCCGCCTCCCGACGGCCGCTCGCCGGACCGCTCGGTGGCGCTGGTCCACGACCACCCCGACGTCGCGCCCGAGGACGTGCTGGTCGTGTGGGACCCCGCCCGCGGGGTGGTGTGGCGCAACGCCCCGGGGACCTATCTCGCCGACCACGTGACGGCGTTCTCGGTCGCCTACGCCCTCAGCGACGGACGCCTCGTCCCGGGCGTCGGGATGCAGCCCGCCGACTGGGCCGCCGTCAGCTGCGTGCGGGTCGTGCTGCGGGCCGAGGTCGGCTCGGCGGCGGTGGAGCGGACCATCGTGGCCGGGGTCGGGCCGTCGTGAGGCGGGCGCGCTCATCGGCCGGGTACGCGATGCTCGCCGCGCTGCTGATCATGGTGCTCGCGGCCACGTTCGCGCTGGCGGTCGTGGCCGCGGTGCAGGCGCTGCATACGGTGGAGCGGGCCGACGCCGGCGTCCGGCGCGCGGCGGTCCTCGAGGGCCGCGCCCTGGAGGCGGCCGCTCACACCCTGCGCTGGGACCCGGCGGCCGCGACGGGGAGCGCCACGGGGCACGACGCGGCGGGCGACTCCTGGCAGGTCGGGTGGGCGCCGGCGCTCCCGGTCGCCGGCGACGAGTGGCCGCGGCTGCGCGTCGCCGTCGCGACGCGCGCGGGGCGGTCACAGGTCGCCCGCGAGCTCACACTCGAGTTGCGCGCTGAGCCCTGGGCGGCGGGGGTCACCTGTGTCGACGACGCCGAGGTGAGCGCCGAGCTCACGGTCTCGGGCAGCGGGGTCTACGTCGGCGGCTGCCTGCGTGGTCGCGAGAACGTGCGCTTCGTGCCCGACGCCGGCCCGCCGGCGGACCGCGTGCGCGGCGCGCTCTTCCCGACGGCGGCCGTCCACGGCGGCGCCGGCATCTACGCGCGCGGCGCCGAGATCCACGCCGCCGGCGCCGGCGCGGAGTTCCCGGACGACACCGACCGGCACGAGGGCTCTCCGGTCGAGCCGGAGTGGCTGCGGGCGCCGGGGGCGGAGTTCCTCGCGGCCGCCGCGCTCGAGGCGGTCCCGGCCGCGCCCTGGGTGCGCGACGGCAGGCTCAGGCTGGACGAGATCCCGCCGGCCCCGCCCGGGGCGGCCGCCGGCCGCTGTCTGCTGCTGGCCGGCGCCGACGAGTTCGTCATCGAGGGCGCCGCCCCGCCGGCCGCCGGCCGCCTGCTGCTGGTGGTGGAGGGCGACGCCGTCGTCGGTCAGCCGGGCGCGCCGGTCGAGCTCGCCGGCGGCCTCGTCGTCCTGGGGCGGCTCACGGTCCGCGGCAGCCTGGATCTGGCCGGGTCGCTGCACGCCCGGTCGCTGAGCGTCGCCGCTCCCACGCGTGTTGCCAATTCTGTAAACTGGCGCCGGCTCCAGCTCCCGGGGGCGACGCTCCCGGTCGTCGTCGAGCGCGGTGACTGACCAGGGGCAGGAGGTCCACGGCCGGAGGCGAACGTTCTGTACGCGGTACTCCCGATGTGAGAGAGTAGCGCCTGATCGCGGTGGGGGCAGGGAGCGCGTGATCATCCGTCGAAACGAGCGTCTAAAGGTATCCCGCGTGGGTGCCGACACTGGCGCTAGGGCAAGGCAAGCTGAGGGGCGAGTATGGCCATGAACGCGGTGCGTGTGGGCATCGATATCGAGCAGGCCTCGATCGTCGGCGCCCAGATCAAGACCGGCCGCCAGGGGCACACGCTCACGACGGTCTCGACACGGGCGCTGCCCGAGGGCCTCATGTTCGAGGGCGAGGTCGTCGACGCGGAGGGCCTCGCCGGAGAACTCAAGGCCTTCTGGAAGGAGGCCGGCTTCACCGGCAAACGTTTCTCCATGGGCGTCGCCAACCAGAAGATCGTGGTGCGGACGATGGAGTTCCCCGTCATCGACCCCAAGGAGTTGCGCGCCGCGATCGAGTTCCAGGCCCAGGAGGCCATCCCGATACCCCTCGAGGAGGCGATCCTCGACCACCAGGTCCTCTCGACCATGCCCGACGCCTCCGGCGGGGCGGGTCGGCAGGAGGTCCTGATCGTGGCCGCCCAGCGCGAGATGGTCGAGCAGTTCATGCAGGTCGCCAGGCAGGCCGGCCTCACCATCGAGGGCATCGATCTGCAGGCGTTCGCGCTCATGCGCTCCATCGCGCCGCCGGTCGCGTTCGTCGACCAGGGCGCCCCGCAGGCCGACGGCGCCAGCGCGCTAATCAACATCGGCGCCGGCATCAGCAACATCGTGGTCGCCTCCGGCGGCCAGCCGCGCTTCACGCGGGTGGTCAACCTCGGCTACGCGGCGCTCGTCCAGGCGCTGATGCACAACCGCGGCATCAGCCGCGAGGAGGCCGACATGCTCCGCCTCACCGTCGGCCTCTCCGGCAGCGCCGGCGCCGCCGCCGACCTGGAGGAGTCCACCATCGGCGAGATCCACGCCGTCCTCGACTCCACCTGCGAGACCTTCGCCGACGAGATCCGTCGCTCCATCGACTACTACCACTCGATGCAGCAGGACGTGCCCATCGCCCGTATCCTCATCAGCGGCGAGGGATCGCTCACCCGCAACATGACCGACTATCTTGCGGGTACCCTCCATCTCCCGGTCGCCCTCGGGAACCCCCTGCAGTTCATCGCCGAGAACAAGTCCAGGCTCCCGCAGCAGGAGCTCGAGCTGATCGCGCCCCGTCTGGCGATCGCCCTCGGCCTGGCCTTCGAAGACGAGGAGTAGGCCATGAAGCGCATCAACCTGCTGCCCCAGGAAGAACGGGCCAAGGCGTCCCGGGAGCGGGGCCTCATCTGGGCCATCGTGATCCTGGTCGCCGTGGTCGTCGCCCTCGGCCTCGTGTACGTCAAGTACCAGTCGGACGTCAACGCGAAGAAGGACGACCTCGCCGCCGTGCAGGCCGACCTCGCCCAGGTGCAGGCCCGCATCGCCGAGCTGCGTCCGTACGCGGAGCTGCAGGCCCAGCGGACCGCGATGACGGAGACGGCCAAGGGGATCTATCGGGCGGGGGTGCCGTTCTCGATCCTGCTGCAGCAGCTCAGCCTCGTGATCCCCGAGAACGTACGCCTCCAGTCGCTGCAGGCGACCGTGCCGGCCTTCATGCTGCCGGGCGCCGCGCAGGATCCTCAGGCAGGGGCGTCCACGGCGGCGGACATCACGTTCACCGGGCAGACGGAGGAGCACCGTGACGTGGCCGAGTTCATGACCAGGCTGGGGCTCATGCCGCAGCTCACCGACATCGTCCTCAGCAACTCCGACGAGCAGACGGCGTCGGCCGAGGGCGGCAAGAGCTACGTCCAGTTCACCCTGACGACGCGCCTGCGCCCCTACACGACCCAACCCCCTGCCACCCAGCTGCAGGAGGTGACGCCATGAGAGCGCAGGGCAAGGCGATCTACATCATCACGGCCATCGTCGCAGCCGTACTGATCGTCGCCTGGTACTTCCTGCTCTTCAGCCCCAAGCAGCGCGAGCTCAGCGACCTGGACCAGCAGGTCCAGTCGACCCAGAGCCAGCTGGCCGTGGCCAAGCAGGAGGTCGTCAAGCTCGAGTCCTACAAGAAGACGGCGCCGCAGTCGCGCGCCGAGATCGTGCGCCTCGGCAAGATGCTGCCGGTGGCCGAGGGCATGCCGGGGCTCATCATCGAGCTCACCAAGACCGCCGAGGCCTCGGGGGTCGACGTGGTGAGCATCAGCCGCGGGGCCGTCACTCCCGGCGCCCCGTTCGGGATCCAGACCGTGACGCTGAGCGTCGCCGGCCGGTACTTCGACGTCGAGGACTTCCTCTACCGGCTCGAGGAGTACGTCGCCTTCCGCAACGCGAACTTCCGGGTCACGGGGCGTCTGCTGCAGGTCACCACGCTGCAGATGCAGCCTGAGTCGGACGCGGCGGCGGGCACGTCGCCCAAGCTGACCGTCAGCCTCGGGCTCAACGCCTATCTGTGGGGCGGCGTCACGCCCGTCGCCACGGCCGATGCTGCCGCGGGAGGTGCACAATGAGCCAGAACCGGCGTGTGCTGACCTACATCGCCATCGCGCTCATCGTCGGCGCGGCGCTGGCGCTGGCCGTCGCCCTCGCCAGCAGCGGCGCGGCGGGCTCACCGGCGGCGCCCTCGGGAGAGGCGGCCCTGAACGCCGCCGGCGTCTACGCCGACGACGAGGGGACCGCCGCGCTGGCGGCGGCCGACCCCGCCAAGGAGCAGCCGCTGCTCGACAAGTTCACCAGCAAGGACCCCTTCATCCCCTTCCCGACGCCGGGCGCCTCGACGGCCCCGACGGGGTCGCCGACCGCGACCCCCACCGGCAAGCCGGTGCCGAGCGACCTCGCCGCGAAGATCAAGGTCGACGGGACGAACTACACCGTCACCTCGGGCGACAAGGTGCCGGGCGGGTCGGCGGCCGCGTTCAGGGTCACGAGGGTGGACTCCGGCGACGTGACGTTCGCGGTCCTCGACGGGAAGCTCGAGAACGGCAAGACGTCGTTCCGGGTCTATCTCGGTGAGCAGGCGACCGTCACGCTCGACTCCGGCGTCTCGTACGAGATCAGGGTGCTCTCCATCGGCGCCCGCAGCGGCGGCGGAGGCAGCGGGGGCGGCCAGGGCCACAGCATCAGCGTCCTCAGCATCAACACCCAGAACGGGACCGCCACGGCGACGTTCGAGGTGGACGGCAAGACCTTCGCCGACAAGCGGGTGGGCGACGTCTTCAGCACCTCGTGGGGCGAGATCGAGGTCCTGGCCATCGACGCCGCCGCCCAGACCGTCACCATCCGCCACGGCGACCAGACCCTCAAGCTGTACGCCGGCCAGGTGATCATCAAGTAGGCCGGCGGAACGACCAGCGTGCGCGCGGGGCGGCCCCGGGGCCGCCCCGCGCGCGTACGGCCGTCTTGTGCCGCCGTGCGCGGCGCGGATAAGGTAGGAGGATGAGCAGGCTGCGCTATCTCACCGCCGGCGAGTCGCACGGTCCGGGCCTGACCGCCGTCCTGGACGGCGTCCCGGCCGGGCTGCGCGTCGACGTCGCCGCCGTCGACGCCGAGCTCGGCCGCCGTCAGCGCGGCCACGGGCGCGGCGCGCGGCAGAGCATCGAGCAGGACCGCGTGCGCGTCCTCGGAGGGGTCCGCCACGGGCGGACCACCGGCGCCCCGCTGGCCCTCTTCGTCGCCAACCGCGACGCGGCCAACTGGGGCGACGTGCTGGCGGTGGAGCCGCCCGAGGGGGGTGGGTCCGCCGCCGAGCCGGTGCGCGTGCCCCGTCCGGGGCACGCCGACCTCGGCGGCGCCCTGCTCTACGACCTCGACGACATCCGCGACGTGATCGAGCGGGCGAGCGCCCGCGAGACGGCCGCCAGGGTGGCCTGCGGCGCCGTCGCCAAGGCGCTGCTGGCGGAGCTCGGCTGCGTGGTCGCGAGCCACGTGGTCGCGATCGGCGGCGTCACCGCCGAGTCGGGCATGGACCGGGAGGACGTCGCCGCCGTCGAGGCGAGCCCGGTGCGCTGCCGGGACGGGGCGGCGGCCTGCCGCATGGTCGCCGCCATCGACGCCGCCGCGGCCGCCGGTGACACCGTCGGCGGCGTGGTCGAGGTGATCGCCTTCGGCTACCCGCCCGGCGCCGGCTCGTACGTGCAGGGCGACCTGCGGCTGCGCTCGCGGCTGGCGCGCGCCGTGCTCGCCGTGCCGGCCATCGTCGGGGTCGAGTTCGGGCTCGGGTTCGCGGCCGCCGCCGCGCCCGGCAGCCGGGTGCACGACCCCATCGTCCACGACGACGAGCGCGGCTACGGGCGGGAGAGCAACCGCGCCGGCGGCATCGAGGGCGGCATCTCCACCGGCGCGCCGGTCGTGCTGCGCGCGGCGATGAAGCCCATCTCCACGCTGCGCGAGCCGCTCGGCAGCGTCGAGATGGGCACGCACCGTCGCGTCGAGTCGCGCTTCGAGCGCTCCGACGTGTGCGCCGTCCCGGCGGTCGGCATCGTGCTGGAGGCGGTAGTCGCCCTGGAGCTGGCCGACGCGGCGTTGGACCGGTTCGGCGGCGCCACCGTCGGCGACCTCGTGGCCGCGGTCGGAGCGTACCGGCGGCGCATCGGGGAGCGCTGAGCGGCGGTGGCCGCGATGCGGGAGCCGGCCGCGGTGGCGCTGGTCGGGTTCATGGGCGCCGGCAAGAGCGCCGTGGGTCGCGAGCTCGCCGCCACGCTTGGTTTGCCGTTCGTCGACACCGACGACCTGATCGTCGCCCGGGCGGGCCCCATCGACGAGATCTTCCGGACGCGGGGAGAGAGCGCGTTCCGGGCGCTGGAGGCCGAGCTCGTCACGGCGGCGCTGGCGGACGCGGTCCGGCGGCCCTGCGTGCTCGCCCTCGGGGGCGGCGCGGTGCTGAGCCCGGAGGTGCGTGAGGCCTTGACGCGCCTCCCGCACGTCGTGTGGCTGGTCGCGCCGCCCGAGGTGCTCTGGGCACGGGCGACCGGTCCGGGCCAGGCGGCGCGGCCGCTGGCCGGCGACGAGGCCGCCTTCCGGCGGCTGCTCGCGGACCGTGAGCCGCTCTACCGCGCCGTGGCCACGCAGGTCGTCGCGGTCGCCGGGCGGGAGCCGGCGGCGGTCGCCGCCGGCCTGGCGGCGGCGCTGACCGGGGCCGCCGCAGAGGGCACCCCGACCGACGACGCCACGGCGCCGGCGTCCGCGCGCCCTGAAGGCGGCGCCCGGTGAAGCGTCTGACGGTCCGCGCCGCGTCGCGCTCCTACCCGATCATGGTCGGGCGCGGCGTGCTGGACGAGCTCGGCGCCGCGGTGCGCAAGCTGCGCGGCGCCGGCCGGGTCGTGGTGCTCAGCGACGCCAACGTCGCCCCGCTCTACCTGGGGCGCGCGCGGGCCGGGCTGGAACAGGCGGGCCTGGACGTCTCCGAGGTGGTCCTCCCGGCGGGCGAGCGCGAGAAGAGCCTCGCCCGCGCGGAGGAGCTGTACGGCGTGCTCTACGACCGCGGCCTGCGCCGCAGCGACACGCTGGTCGCCCTCGGCGGCGGGGTGATCGGCGACCTGGGCGGGTTCGTGGCGGCGACGTTCCAGCGCGGCATCGGCTTCGTGCAGGCGCCGACGACCCTGCTCGCCCAGGTCGACGCCTCCGTCGGGGGCAAGGTCGCGGTCGACTTCCGCGCCGGCAAGAACTACGTCGGCACGTTCTACCAGCCCAACCTGGTGGTGGCCGACCTGGCGACGCTCGACACGCTGCCGGAGCGCGAGCTCCGCAGCGGCGCCGCGGAGGCGGCCAAGCACGGCCTCCTGGCCGGCGGCCCCGTGCTGCGCCGCGTGCAGCAGCTCGCGCGCGCGCCGCTGGTCGCCGGCGCCGTGACGCAGGAGCTGGTGGCCGGCTCCATCCGCTACAAGGCGGGCGTCGTGGAGCGCGACGAACAGGAGTCGGGCCTGCGTGCCGTCCTGAACCTGGGACACACCATCGGCCATGCGATCGAGGCCGCCACGGGCTTCCGCCGCCTCTCGCACGGCGAGGCGGTGGCGCTGGGGCTGCGCGCGGCCCTGCGGCTCTCGCGCGAGCTGGCGCGCCTGCCGGAGTCGGACGAGGCGGCCGGGCACGCGCTGCTCGACGAGCTCGGGCTGCCGTCGCGTCTCGACGGCGTGCGCGCCGAGGAGGTCCGCGCGCTCATCCACCGCGACAAGAAGGCCCGGCAGGACGGCGTGCGGTACGTGCTGCTGCGTCGTCTCGGGTTCCCCGTGCTCGGGGTGCGCGTGCCACCCGAGCTCGAGCTGGAGGTCGTGGAGTGGCTGCGGACGCGATGAAGACGCTCTGGCTCCTGCACGGGGTCAACCTCGACATGCTGGGGCGGCGTGACCCGGCGGTGTACGGCAGCATGACCCTGGCGGAGCTCGAGGACCACGTCGCCCGTCACGGCGAGGCGCACGGGTTCACGGTGCGGGGCTTCCAGACCAACCACGAGGGCGAGTTCGTCGAGGAGCTGCACCGGCTCGCGGAAGGAGACGCCGACGCGGCGATCGTCAACCCCGGCGCCTGGACGCACTACAGCTACGCACTGCACGACGCGCTGGAGCTCGTGCGGGCGCCCGTCGCCGAGGTGCATCTCTCGGACGTCGAGCGGCGCGAGGAGTGGCGCCGCCGCTCGGTCATCGCCGACGTCGTCGATGTGCGCGTGCACGGCAAGGGCGCGCAGGGATATGTCGAGGCGCTCGCGGCGCTCGCCCGGATCCTGGCGGGAGGGGAGGGACCATGACGCACCCGTCCGCGACGCGCACGGCGCGGCTCCGTGACCTCCTCGAGGGCCTCCGCCTCGACGGCGTGCTCGTCACCGACCCCGTCGACGTGCGCTATCTCTCCGGCTTCCGCGGCGACGACGCGACGCTGGTCGTGGGTCGGGCGGCGGCGCTGCTGTGCACCGACTCGCGCTTCTGGGAGCAGGTGCGCGAGGAGGTCCGCGAGGTGGAGCTGAGCAGGGTGACCAGCGAGCCTCTGCTGGAGCACAGCGCGCACGAGGTCCGGCGCGTGCTCGGCTCCGGCGCGCGGCTGGGATACCAGGGGGCGCAGTTGAGTCACGCCTCGTACCGCACGCTGCGGCGCGTCCACGACGGCCCGCTGCGCGACGTGGGCCGGGCCGTGACCCGGCTGCGCGTCGTCAAGGACGAGGCCGAGCTCGCTCTGCTGCGACGGGCCGCGGCGGTGACCGACGAGGCCCTGGGCCGCGTCGTGGCCGGCGGCCTCGTCGGGCGCAGCGAGCGCGACGTCGCCTGGGACCTGAGGGCCGAGTACCACCGCCTGGGGGCGGAGGGCGAGGCCTTCGCCGCGATTGTGGCCGCCGGCGACCACGCCGCCCAGGCGCACGCCCTGCCCGGCGAGCGCGTGATCCGCGCCGGCGAGCTGGTGGTGATCGACACCGGCGCGCGCGTGGAGGGTTACTGCAGCGACATCACCCGCACCTACGCGGCCGGCGAGCCCTCCGACGAGCTGCGCCGCATCCACGAGCTCGTCCTCAAGGCTCAGCTCGCCGGCCTCGCCGCCGTGCGGGCCGGCGCGCACGGCCGGACGGACGTCGACGCGGCCGCGCGCGCCGTGATCGCGGCCGCCGGCCACGGCGACGACTTCGGCCACGGCACCGGCCACGGCGTGGGGCTCGAGGTGCACGAGGCGCCGTCGCTGGGCCGCGCGCGCGGCGACCGGCTCGAGGCCGGGATGGTCTGCACGGTGGAGCCCGGCGTCTACATCCCCGGCGTCGCCGGCGTGCGCATCGAGGACACCGTGCTGGTCACGGCGGACGGGTGCGAGCGTCTCACCGTCTCGCCCAAGGAGCTGCAGGTGGTCGGCTGAGACGGCCGCGCAGCCTTGCGGTATCATGGCCTACTACCGCGCAGACCCGTGTCCCCGACCCTGAGCAGGACCACATGGCAGACGTCGTCAACACCAACCAGTTCAAGACCGGCATGGCGATCGAGATCGACGGCCAGCCGTTCACGATCATCGAGTTCCAGCACGTCAAGCCCGGCAAGGGCGGGGCGTTCGTGCGCACCAGGGTGCGCAACATCGCCACCGGCGCGGTGCTCGACAAGACCTTCCGCGCCGGCGAGAAGTTCGAGCGCCTGCACACGCAGTCGCGCAAGATGGCGTACCTGTACTCCACCGACGACGAGGTCGTGCTGATGGACACGGAGACCTACGAGCAGGTCTCCGTGCCGCCGGCCATGGCCGAGGACGCCCTCAGATGGGTCGTGGAGAACATGGAGGTCGAGCTCTTCTACCTCAACGGCCGACCGTTCGAGGTGGGGGCGCCGGCCTTCGTCGAGCTCACGATCACGAAGAGCGACCCCGGCGTGCGCGGCGACACCGCCCAGGGCGCCAGCAAGCCCGCCACCCTGGAGTCGGGCGTCACGATCCAGGTCCCCCTGTTCATCGAGGAGGGCCAGAAGGTGAAGGTCGACACCCGCAGCGGGGAGTACCTGGGCCGCGTCTGAGCGCGTCCCGGAGGAGGAGAGCCATGCGCGCGCGCCAGGTCCGCATCACCGACACCACGCTGCGTGACGGACACCAGTCGCTCTGGGCGACCCGCATGAACACGTCGGACATGATCCCGGCGCTCGAGCTCATGGACTCCATCGGGTTCAACTCCCTCGAGTGCTGGGGCGGCGCGACCTTCGACGCCTCGCTGCGGTTCCTCGACGAGGACCCGTGGGAGCGTCTGCGGCTGATCAAGAGGCACGTCGTCCGCACGCCGCTGCAGATGCTGCTGCGCGGCCAGAACATCGTCGGCTACCGCCATTACGGCGACGACGTCGTGCGCCGCTTCGTCTACAAGGCGGCGGAGAACGGCATGGACGTCTTCCGCGTCTTCGACGCCCTCAACGACATCCGCAACTTCGAGACCGCCGCCGCCGCCATCAAGGAGACCGGCAAGCACTTCCAGGGCGCCGTGGTCTACACGATCTCGCCGGTGCACTCGCTCGACCACTACGTGGACGCCGCCCACCGGCTCGTCGACATGGGCGCCGACTCCATCTGCATCAAGGACATGGCGGCGCTGCTCTCGCCGTTCTACGCCGAGCAGCTCGTCGGCCGCCTCAAGGCCGAGCTCACCGTGCCCATCCAGCTGCACTGTCACTACATCGGCGGCCTCGCCCCGATGACCTACCTCAAGGCGATCGAGGCAGGGGTGGACGTGATCGACACGGCCACCGTGCCGCTGGCGTTCGGCAACTCCCAGCCGGCCACCGAGATGGTCGTCTCGGCCCTCACCGGCAGCCCGTACGACACCGGTCTCGACCTCGAGAAGCTCTTCGCCATGGCCAGGTACTTCGAGGAGATCCGCCAGGAGGGCGGCTGGGACCGCGGCGTCACCTCGCTCACGCACATGCAGGTCTACTCGCACCAGGTGCCGGGCGGCATGATCAGCAACCTCGAGAGCCAGCTCAGGGAGCAGGACGCGCTCGACCGCATGCCCGAGGTGCTCGAGGAGATCCCCGTCGTGCGCGCCGAGGTCGGGTTCCCGCCGCTGGTCACGCCGATGAGCCAGATCGTCGGCACCCAGGCCGTGCTCAACGTCCTCTCCGGCCGGCGCTGGCACATCGTGCCCGACGAGATGAAGCAGTACCTGCGCGGCAAGTACGGCGCCGCGCCCGGCCCCGTCTCGCGCGAGGTGCTCGAGCGCGTGCTCGAGGGCGAGGAGCCCATCGGCGTGCGCCCGGCCGACCTGGTCGACGAGACGCTCGAGGACTACCGCGACGAGATCGGCGAGCTGGCGCGCTCGGAGGAGGACCTCCTCAGCTACGCCCTGTTCCCGCAGACGGCGCGCGCCTACCTCGAGCGGCACCACGTGGGTCCGGAGTCGGACGTCTTCCAGATCCACGACCGCTACCTGCGCGCGCAACCGGGCGCGACCCTGCTCGACCAGAGCGCCGACCGCGTCAGGGACATCCTCGGGATGGTCGAGGAGAGCGGGGTCGACGAGGTCGTGGTGGAGGAGGGCGACCTCAAGATCACGGTGCGCAGGACGGGCGCCGCGCCGCCGCCTCCGCCGCCGGCGGAGCCGGCCGTCGCGGCGGAGCCGGTCGCGGCGGCCACACCGGCGGTCGCGGCGATGGGCGCCAACGGCTACCACCTGGTCACGTCCAAGTGGGTGGCCACCTTCTTCCGCTCGCCCTCGCCGCAGGCGCCGCCGTTCGTCGAGGTCGGCGACGAGGTCGAGCTCGGGCAGACGCTGTGCATCCTCGAGATGATGAAGATGATGAACGAGCTGACCGCCGACGTGGCCGGCGTCGTGCGGGAGATCCTGGTCGAGAACGGTGACACGGTGCAGTACGGCCAGCCCCTCTTCGCGATCGAGCCCGCCTGAGGGCGGAGGGCGGTCGACGCACGTGACGGCGGCGGGTCCCAGCCGGAAGCAGGCGCGCCGCGATGCGGTGTTCCTGCTCTACCAGACCGAGGTCACGCGGCTCGGCATGGCCGAGCTCGTCGATGGCCTGCGGCTGCGCGAGGGGTACGCGCCCGACGACTTCACGATCAAGGCGGTCGCCGGCGTTCGTACGACCCTGGACGAGCTCGACGCGCTGCTCGCCGCGCACGCGAAGGACTGGCCGCCCGACCGCATCGCCCCGCTGGAGCGCAGCATCCTGCGCCTCGCCCTGTGGGAGATGCGCGCCGGCGTCACGCCGCCGGAGGTGGCGGTGGACGAGGCGGTGCGCCTGACCAGGCGGTACTCCACCGACGAGGCCGGCGCCTTCGTGAACGGCGTGCTCGGCGGCGTGATCCGCGCCGGGCAGGCGGCGCCCGCGGCCGTGGACGACGGGCGCCCTGGGCGGGAGAACGGGGAGGACGTCCGTGACTGACGGGATGCAGGGTCGCCTGGACCTCACGCCCGACCAGGCGCTGGCGCGGCTCGAGGAGATCCTCGCCCAGCTCGAGGAGCTGGAGCCGCGGCTGGCGGCGTCGTCGGCCGAGGTCGAGGTGACGCTGCTGGAGCGCGCCACCGAGCAGGTCGAGGAGGCCGGCCGCCTGCTCGAGCAGCTCGGCCGCGTGGCGGGGTGAGGACGCGCCCGTGACCGCCGGCGCCGCGGCCGGATACCCGACCGACCTGCTCGAGCTCGTCGAGGAGTACCTCGCGGAGCTCGACTTCGGCGCCGACCGTCGCGCGGCCCGGCTCGCCGAGGCCATGCGGTACTCGCTGCTCGCCGGCGGCAAGCGCATCCGGCCGGTGCTGACCCTGGCCACGGCGCGCGGCTGCGGCGCCGACCCGACGACCGTGCTCCCCACGGCGGCGGCGCTCGAGCTGATCCACACCTACTCGCTCATCCACGACGACCTGCCGGCGATCGACGACGACACGCTGCGCCGGGGCCGGCCCACGTGCCACGTGGCCTTCGGCGAGGACGTGGCGATCCTGGCCGGCGACGGCCTCTTCGCGGAGGCCTTCAACCTCGTGCTGAGCCGTCAGAGCGGCGAGTGCGCGGCGGTGCTCGCCGCACTGGCCGAGATCGCCGCCGCCGCCGGCGTACAGGGCATGGTCGGCGGGCAGTACATGGACGTGGCCGGCGAGACGGCCGCCGACGACGACCTGCGCACGCTCCACGCCCTGAAGACGGGCCGTCTGATCCAGGCGGCGGTCGTCTGCGGCGCGCTGCTCGGCGGCGCCGCCGACGTGGGACCGCACCGCGCGTTCGCCGCCGAGCTGGGCCTGCTCTTCCAGATCGTGGACGACATCCTCGACGAGACGGGGGCCGTCGACGAGCTCGGCAAGAGCGTCGGCAAGGACCGCGCCCTCGACAAGGTGACGTACGTCTCCCGCTTCGGCATGCGTCGCGCCCTCGAGCTGGCCGACAGGTCGGAGCGCCGCGCCCGGGAACTGCTCGGCGCCCTGGGCGGCGACACCGCCGACCTCGCCGCGATCACCACCTTCATCCACGACCGCCGCTGGTGACCCTCGCCGGGCCCGGGGTCGGCGAGGGTCCGGTGCTATACTGCGGTGACGATGCGGTATCTGGACAAGATCTCAGAGCCCGCCGACCTCCGACAGTTCTCCGAACGCGAGCTCAGTGCGCTGGCGGACGAGGTCCGCGAGGCCATCCTCGCCTGCGTCAGCGAGACCGGCGGCCACCTGGCCGCCAGCCTGGGCACCGTGGAGCTCACCGTGGCCCTGCACAGCGTGCTCGACAGCCCTCGCGACCGCATCGTCTGGGACGTCGGTCACCAGTGTTACGCGCACAAGCTGCTCACGGGGCGGCGCGAGCGCTTCTGCTCCATCCGGCAGTACGGCGGGCTCTCCGGCTTCCCCAACCGCGACGAGTCGCCGCACGACGTCGCCGGCACCGGCCACGCGTCCACCTCGATCAGCTACGGCCTCGGCCTCGTCGAGGCGGCACGCCTCGCCGGCGAGGGCGGCGGCAAGGTCGTCTGCGTGCTGGGCGACGGCGCGCTGACCGGCGGCGTCGCCTTCGAGGCGCTCAACCAGGCCGGCCACCTGCGCACGCCGCTGGTGGTCATCCTCAACGACAACGAGATGTCGATCCGCCCCAACGTGGGCGCGCTCCAGCTCTACCTCAACCGCATCCGGCTCGACCCCACCCTCACGCGTCTGCGCGAGGACCTGGAGCATGGCGTGGCGAAGATCCCCGCCATCGGCCGCCAGGCTTACCGTCTGGGCAAGGACGTCAAGGGGTCGATGAAGGCGTTCTTCGTGCCCGGCCTGCTCTTCGAGGAGCTCGGCCTGGCGTACATCGGCGTGGTCGACGGACACGACATGCACGCCCTGCGCGAGAGCATCCGCCAGGCCATCGAGACGCCCCGGCCGGTGGTCGTGCACATCAAGACGGTCAAGGGCAAGGGCTACGAGCCCGCCGAGTCGCGGCCCGACGCGTATCACGGCACCGGGCCGTTCCACATCGGCAACGGGGTCTGCAAGGCGGCCGCGGTCGGGACCACCTACACGGAGGCGTTCGGCGAGGCGCTGGTGCGCCTCGCCGAACGCGACCGGCGCATCGTCGCCATCACCGCCGCGATGACGCAGGGCACCGGCCTCGAGGAGTTCGAGCGCCGTTTCCCCGACCGCTTCTACGACGTGGGCATCGCCGAGGAGCACGCCGCCGTGTTCGCGGCCGGCCTGGCGATCGGCGGCATGCGGCCGGTGCTGGCGCTGTACTCCACCTTCCTGCAGCGCGCCTTCGACATGCTCATGCAGGACGTCGGCCTGCAGGGCCTGCCGGTCACGTTCGCGGTGGACAGGGCCGGCCTCGTCGGCGACGACGGCCCCACGCACCACGGCGCCTTCGACCTCTCCTTCCTGCGCCTCGTGCCGGGCATGACGGTCATGGCGCCGTCCAGCCTGGAGGAGCTCCAGCGCATGCTGGCCACCGCCCTCTCCCTGGACGGTCCGGCCGCGCTGCGTTACCCGCGCGGTCTCGCCGCGCCCTTCACCCGCCTGGAGGAGATCGAGCCTCTGGAGGTGGGCGCCGGGGTCGTGCTCCAGGAGGGCGCCGACGTCGCTCTGGTGGGCGTCGGCACCGGCGTCGGCATCGCCCGCGAGGCGGCCCAGCTGATGGCGGCCGAGGGCGCCGCGCCCACGGTGGTCGACGCGCGCTTCGTCAAGCCGCTCGACACGGGGCTGCTGCAGCGGCTTGCCGCTGCGCACCGCCGTCTGGTCACGGTGGAGGAGAACACGCTCACCGGCGGGTTCGGCAGCGCGGTGCTGGAGGCCGTGGGGTCGGGCGTCGACGTCGTCCGTGTCGGACTGCCCGATGCGTTCGTGCCGCAGGGCGAGCGCACCCGTGTGCTCGCCGACGTCGGCCTCACGGCGCAGGCGGTGGCGCACGCGGCGCGCGCCCGGACGCCGGCCCTCACCCGCGTCACCTGAGGCCGCCGGTGGGCGAGCGCCTCGACGCGCTGCTCGTCGCGCGCGGGCTCTTCGCCACGCGCGCCCAGGCGCGCGCCGCGGTCCTCGCCGGCGAGGTCTCGGTGGACGGGCGGGTGGTGGACAAGCCCGGGACGCAGGTGCGGCCGGACGCGGAGCCGGTGGTCGCGGCGCGGCGGCGCTACGTCTCGCGCGGCGGCGACAAGCTCGACACCGCGCTCGCCCGGCTCGGAGTGGACGTGAGCGGGGAGGACTGTCTCGACCTGGGCAGCTCCACCGGCGGCTTCGTCGACCGGCTGCTGCTGGGCGGGGCGGCGCGCGTGATCGCCGTGGACGTCGGCTACGGACAGCTCGACTGGAGGCTGCGCCGGGACCCCCGGGTCACCGTGCTGGAGCGCACCAACGCGCGGCGGCTCACGCCGGAACGTCTCCCGTTCCGGCCCTCGTTCGTCACCGCGGACCTCTCGTTCATCTCCCTGACCGTGGCCCTCGGGCCGGTGCTAGAATGCCTGCGCGAGGGCTTCCGCGGCCTCGTGCTCGTCAAGCCCCAGTTCGAGGCCGGACGCGAGCGGGTCGGCAGGGGAGGCGTGGTGCGCGACCCCGCCGTCCACCGCGAGGTGCTGGGGCGGGTGGCGGGCTGGCTGCAGGGCCGGGGCGCGCTCGTGTGGGGCGTGTGCGACTCAGGACACCCGGGACCGAAGGGCAACGTGGAGTACTTCATCCTCTTCAGCGACGCGGCGTCCGCCGCCGCGGCGCCGCCGGCGACGGAGGAGCTCGTGGAGCGGGCGGTGGAGGCGGCCCATGGGTGAGCAGCCCCTGCGCCGCGTGGCCGTGCTCACGCACTACCTCACCGAGGCCACCGCCGCCGCGCTGGCGCAGCTGGCCGCGGCGGCCGGCCGGCTCGGCCTCGAGCTCATGCTGCCGGCCGACGAGGCCGCCAAGCACCCGGCGGCGGCCGGCCTCGGCTACCGCGCGGTCGAGGAGGCGGAGCTGCGCGCCGCCGACCTCTGCCTCGTCTTCGGCGGCGACGGCACGATCCTGCGCAGCCTCTCCCGGCTGCTCGGCACCGCCGTCCCCACCCTGGGCGTCAACTACGGCAACGTCGGCTTCCTCGCCTCGCTGCCGCGCGAGGGCTGGGAGCCGGGGCTGGAGGCCGTCCTCGGCGGCGACTACCGCGTCGTCGAGCTCCTGACCGTCGACGTACGGCTCAACGGGGAGCAGCGCAGCGCCGTCAACGACGTCATCCTCAGCCGGCTCGCCCCGCGGCACGTGCTGCAGCTCGAGTACGAGGTGGCGGGGGTCACCGTGGGCCGCATGTTCTGCGACGGCCTCATCATCGCCTCGCCCACCGGCTCCACCGCCTACAACCTCTCCTGCGGCGGCCCCATCGTGGAGTGGAACGCCGACGTGCTCGTGCTCAACTTCATCGCCCCGCACTCGCTGGGGTTCCGCCCCGTGGTGCTGCGCCCGGAGCACGTGATCACGGCCCGCAACGTCTCGCCCCAGCAGGAGTGCGAGGTCGTGGCCGACGGCGACGTGGTCGGGCGTCTGTGCTGCGGCGACGAGGTGCGCGTCACGGCGGGGCGCCAGGTCGCGCATCTCCTCATGCAGAGCGAGGGCTCGTTCTACCAGAACGTCGAGGAGAAGCTCTTCGACCGCCGCGATGCTCGCTGAGCTGAGCATCGACGACCTCGTCCTCATCGCCGCCGCGCGGCTGGAGCTCGCGCCGGGCCTCAACGTCATCACCGGCGAGACCGGTGCCGGCAAGAGCCTGCTGGCGCAGGCGGTCGGCCTGCTCCTGGGGCAGCGGGGCGGGGAGGAGCTGGTCAGGCCCGGCGCGGACCGGGCCCTGGTGCAGGCGCTCTTCGTGAGCGGCGACGAAGAGCTGGCGGTGGCGCGGGAGCTGCCGCGCGGCGGTCGCTCGCGCTCACGTATGGACGGCCTGCTGAGCAGCGCCGCGGCCGTCGAGGAGGCGCTGCGGCGCCGCCTCGCCTTCTACGGCCAGCTCGAGCACACGCGGCTGCTGCAGCTCGAGCGCCAGCTCGACCTGCTCGACGGCGCGGCGGCCGCCCAGATACGGCCGCTCAAGCAGGCGTACGAGCGTGAGTACGCCCGCGCCCGCGCACTCACGCGAGAGCTGGCCGAGCTGCGCGGGGCCGGGCGCGACCGGGAGCGCGAGCTCGACCTGCTGCGCTACCAGATCGCCGAGATCGAGGCGGCCGCGGTCGAGCCCGGCGAGGACGAGCGCCTGGCCGTCGAGCGTGAGCGCGCCCGGCACGCCGGCAGGCTCCTGGAGCGCACCGGAGGCGCGCTCCAGCTCCTGGCCGGCGAGTCAGAGGCCGCCGCCCTCGACGGCGCCCGCGTGGCGCAGCGCCTCGTCGGCGAGGCGGCGCTGCTGGACGCCAGCGTCGCGCCGCTGGCGCAGCGGCTCGATGCCCTGGTGGCGGAGCTCGACGACCTCGCCGCTGCACTGCGCGACTACATCGACACGCTGGACGTGGACGCGGCGCACCGCGACGCGCTCGAGCTGCGCCACGACAAGCTCACCGAGCTGATGCGCAAGTACGGCGGCTCGGCCGACGAGGTGCTCGCCCACCTCGAGGAGGCGCGGGCCCGTCTCGCCGCGCTCGAGGGCTTCGTCGCCGACGAGGAGTCGCTGGCGGCCGCCGCCATGGCGGCGCAGGCGGCGGCGGTGGCCGCCGCAGAGCGGCTCGGCGCCGCGCGGCGCCGCCACGCGCCGCGCGTGGCGGCGCGGATCGAGGAGGAGCTGCGCAGCCTCGCCCTGCCGCACGCGACGTTCCGCATCGAGGTCACGAGCCGCGACGACGGCTGGGACGCGCTGGGTCCCACCGGCGCCGACGAGGTGGAGTTCGTCTTCGGTGCCAACCCGGGGGTGCCGCCGCGGCCGCTGCGCGAGACGGCCTCCGGCGGCGAGCTCTCCCGCGCGATGCTCGCCGTCCGCGGCCTGGTGACGCTGGCGGACGACGTCGAGACCCTGATCTTCGACGAGGTGGACGCCGGCATCGGCGGCGTGACCGCGGCGGCGCTCGGAGAGCGGCTGCGCCGCCTGGCCGCGACCCGCCAGGTGCTCTGTATCACCCACCTGCCGCAGGTGGCGGCGTTCGCCGACCGCCAGTTCGCGATCGCCAAGGAGAGCGACCCCGACGAGGGCGTCACCGAGACGGTCGTGCGCCGCGTGGAGGGCGAGGCGCGCCTCGCCGAGCTCTGCCGCATGCTCGGCGCGGCGCCCGACGACGCCGCGGCGCGCAGCCACGCCGAGAGCCTCCTGGCCAAAGCTGCGGCGGGCTCCTGAGCGCCCGCGCCGGCCGCCGCCGAGGCCCGGGACTCCTTGCGGCGGCCGGGTCCGATGGTATACTTGCGCGCGTGATCCGTGGGCTCGCCGGGCATAGCGACGCGCCTGCCCGTCATCCTCGAACGGGCGCGGCCTCGGCCCCACCAAATCCCCCGCTCGTCTCGTGCAGTGCTGCCGTGCTCCGGGCGCGCCTCCTGGTGGGCGCGACGGGAGCGTTGGACGGCGGCTGCATCCGCACCGGCGGGGTCGACACCAGGAAGGCTCGGCGGGCATGACCAAACACATCTTCGTCACCGGCGGCGTCGTCAGCGGCCTCGGCAAGGGCATCACCGCCGCGTCGGTCGGCCGTCTCCTCAAGCAGCGCGGGCTCAAGGTGGCGAGCCAGAAGTTCGACCCGTACATCAACGTCGACCCCGGCACCATGAGCCCGTTCCAGCACGGCGAGGTGTTCGTCACCGAGGACGGGGCCGAGGCCGACCTCGACCTGGGCCATTACGAGCGCTTCCTCGACGAGTTCGTGCACCGCGGCTCCAACGTCACCACCGGCGGCATCTACAACAGCGTGATCACCAAGGAGCGCCGCGGCGACTACCTCGGCGGCACGGTGCAGGTCATCCCCCACATCACCAACGAGATCAAGAGCCGTGTGCACCGCCTGGCCAAGATGACCGAGGCCGACGTGCTCATCACCGAGATCGGCGGCACGGTGGGCGACATCGAGAGCCTGCCGTTCCTCGAGGCCATCCGCCAGTTCCGCAAGGACGTGGGGCGCGGCAACGTCCTGTACGTCCACGTCACGCTGGTCCCCGTCATCGGGGTCGTGGGCGAGCTCAAGACCAAGCCGACGCAGCACTCCGTGGCCGAGCTGCGCGAGATCGGTATCCAGCCGGACATCATCGTCGCCCGGTCCGAAGAGCCGCTCTCGCAGGGGATCCGCGAGAAGATCGCCCTGTTCTGCGACGTCGACGCCGAGGCCGTGGTCTGCGCCAGCGACGCCGACGACATCTACCGCGTCCCGCTCAGGATGCACGCCGAGAAGCTGGACGACCTCGTGGTCCGCATGCTCGGGCTCGAGGTGGGGCCGCCCGACCTGACCGAGTGGGAGGCGCTGGTCGAGCGCATCGACGCCTGCGACGAGCCCGTCACCATCGCCCTGGTGGGCAAGTACGTGCAACTGCACGAGGCCTATCTCTCCGTGTGGGAGGCGCTCAAGCACTCGGCCATCCATCACGGCCGCAAGCTCGACCTGCGCTGGGTCGACTCCGAGGATCTCACCCGCGAGACCGTGGCGGAGCGCCTCTGCACCGCCGACGGCGTGGTCGTCCCCGGCGGCTTCGGGCAACGCGGCATCGAGGGCAAGATCGAGGCGATCCGCTACTGCCGCGAGAACAAGGTGCCGTTCCTCGGCGTCTGTCTGGGCATGCAGTGCGCCGTCGTCGAGTTCGCGCGCGGCGTGTGCGGCATGGAGGACGCCGACTCCACCGAGTTCGACCCTGAGACGGCGCACCCCGTGATCGACCTGCTGCCCGAACAGAGGGACGCCGACGAGATGGGGGCCACGATGCGTCTCGGCGCGTCCCGCGTACTGCTTGTCCCCGGGACCAGGGCGCAGGCCGCGTACGACGCCGACGAGGCCTGGGAGCGCCACCGTCACCGGTACGAGGTCAACAACGACCTGCGCCCGCAGCTGGAGGCGGCGGGACTCGTCGTCAGCGGCACCACGCCGGACGGACGCCTGGTCGAGGTCTGCGAGCTCGCCGACCACCCCTGGTTCGTCGCCTGCCAGTTCCACCCCGAGTTCAAGTCGCGGCCCACGCGGCCGGCGCCGCTCTTCCGCGAGTTCGTGGGCGCTGCGGCGCGCGCGCGTCGCGAGCGTGACGACGTGCTGGAGGACGAGTGCGAGCGGGCGTGACGTCGGAGCTGGTCGAGCTCTTCGTGCGGCTGGCCGGCATCGCGTCGCCGACGGGGTCCGAACGCGAGGTGGCCGACGCCGTGACGGAGTACCTCGGCGCTCTCGGCCTCGAGGTGATCGAGGACGCCGGCGCCGCGGTCACCGGCTGCGGCTGCGGCAACCTCGTGGCGCGCATCCCGGGCGAGGGGAGGGCGGAGCCCGTCGCCCTGTGCGCCCACCTCGACACGGTGCCCGTCGCGGGGCCGCCGCAGGTGAGCGTTGTGGACGGCTGGGTGCGCAGCGACGGAACGACCGTGCTCGGCGCCGACGACAAGGCCGCCGTGGCGACGCTGCTGATGCTCGCCGGGGAGCTGGTCGCGGACCGTCCGGCGATGGACGTGGAGCTGGTGTTCACCGCCGGCGAGGAGGCCGGGCTCCTGGGCGCCGCGGCGCTGGACCTGGACGCGCTGAGGGCCCGCCGGGCGTTCGTCTTCGACAGCGACGGAGAGCCCGGGACGCTCGTCGTCGCGTCGCCGACGCAGAAGGTCGTCGCGGCCGAGTTCGTGGGCCGGTCGGCCCACGCCGGGATGGCGCCCGAGCTGGGCCGCAGCGCCGTCGTCGCGGCGGCGCACGCGATCGGCGCCATGCGGCTGGGTCGCATCGACGCCGAGACGACGGCCAACATCGGGCTGGTGCAGGGAGGCACGGCCACCAACGTCGTCCCCGAGCGCTGCCGCATCTCCGGTGAGGCGCGCAGTCACGATGGGCAGAAGCTCGCCACCGTGGTGGACGAGATAGTGCAGGCGGCCGCGGCGGCCGCGACGGCCGCGGGCGTCGACGTCGAGTTCGACCTGCAGGAGGGGTTCCGCGGCTACCGGCACGCGCCGGACAGCCCGCTGCTGGCCGTCGGGACGCGTGCCGCCGGTCTGGCCGGCCTGGAGCCGCGCCTGGTCGAGGGCGGCGGCGGATCGGACGCCAACGTCTTCAACGCCGCCGGCCTGCCGGCGCTCACGCTCGGGGTCGGGTTCGAGCACGCGCACTCCACCCGGGAGCGGATCAGCCTCGACGTGCTGGGCCGGCTGGCCGACATGGCGGCGGCGGTGGTGCAGGCCGCCGGGGCCGCCGCGTAGCGGCGGCGGAGCGGCGTCATGGCCGATCAGCCGAGACCGACCGGTGGCGGCGCCGCTGCCCGCGGGCGGGCGGACACCGGTCGACGCCGGGGCACCCGTGACCCGGCGCCCGCCGACCCGCGGATCGCCGAGTTCCTCGACCATCTGCGCTACGAGCGCGGCCTCAGCGACAACACGGTGGCCGCCTACGGTCGCGACCTCGCCGCCTTCACGACGTTCCTCGCCGGCGCCGGCACGGTTCCGGGGACGGCGACGGCGGACGAGGTGCACGCCTGGTTCGCCGGGCCGGGCGGCGCCGGCGCCGGCGCCAGCGTGGCGCGGCGCACCGCGGCGGTGCGCGGCCTCTACGCCTACCTCGTGCGCGAGGGGGTGCGTGAGGACGACCCCACGGCGCGGCTGCGCACGCCCCGGCTCGGCCAGGACCTGCCCCGTGTGCTCAGCGTCGAGGAGGTGGAGGCCGTCCTCGCTGCGGTGGTCCCCGCCGGGCCCCTCGGCCAGCGCGACCTCGCCGCCCTGGAGCTGCTGTACGGGTGCGGGCTGCGCGTCAGCGAGCTGCTCGGTCTGCGCGACGGCGACGTCGACGTGGAGGGCGGCCTGGTGCGCTGTGTCGGCAAGGGCGACAAGGAGCGCGTCGTGCCCATGGGTTCGGCCGCGGCGGCAGCCGTCTCCCGCTACGTCGCCGACGGGCGGCGCCGCCTGCTTAGGGGTCGCCGCCGCCCCGAGCTCATCCTCAACGCCCGCGGCGGCCCGCTCACCCGTCAGGGCGTCGACTACGTCCTCCGCAAGGTCCTGCGGCGGGCGGACATGCTCGGCGCGGCCAGCGCCCACACCTTCCGGCACTCGTTCGCCACCCACCTTCTCGCCGCCGGCGCGGACCTGCGCAGCGTGCAGGAGATGCTCGGTCACGCCGACGTCGCGACCACCCAGCTGTACACTCACGTGACCGTCGAGCATCTGCGCGAGGTGTTCCTCGAGACCCACCCGCGGGCGCGGCGGCGACGGCAGGCGGAATGATGCACCGCGGAAGAGAGCGGGGAGGTGGAACGTGACGCGGGTGTTCGTGTGCGTGCTCGACGGCTGCGGCGCCGGGGCGCTGCCGGACGCCGCCGCCTACGGCGACGAGGGCTCGGACACGCTGCGGCACGTGATCGAGCGGACCGGCGTGCCGCTGCCGAACCTCGCCGCGCTCGGCCTCGGCGAGATCGTGGGGCTGCCGCTGGCGGCGCCGCGCCCCGAGGCGACCTACGGCCGCCTCCTCGAGCGCGGCGCCGGCAAGGACAGCACCACCGGGCACTGGGAGATCATGGGGGTCGTGCTGCAGGAGCCCTTCCCGACGTATCCCGAGGGCTTCCCGCCGGAGGTGATCGAGCCGTTCGAGGCGGTCGTGGGCCGGCGCGTGCTCTGCAATCGGCCGGCCTCCGGGACGGCCGTCATCGAGCAGCTCGGCGACGAGCACGTCGCCACCGGCCGCCCGATCGTGTACACGTCGGCCGACTCCGTGTTCCAGGTCGCCTGCCACGAGGACGTGGTGCCGGTCGCGCAGTTGTACGCGTGGTGCGAGGCGGCGCGCGGGATCCTGCGCGGACCGCACGCCGTGGGCAGGGTGATCGCGCGGCCCTTCAGCGGCGTCTCCGGCCGCTACGCACGGACGCCGCGCCGCCGCGACTACTCGCTGGCGCCCCCGGGGCCCACGTACCTCGACCTCCTGCAGGAGCGCGGCGTCCCGGTCGTCGGAGTCGGCAAGATCGGCGAGATCTTCGCGCAGCGCGGCGTCGACGTGGACGACCACACCACCGACAACGCGGCGGGCATGGCGGCGTGCTCGCGCCACCTGCGCGAGATGGAGCACGGGCTGCTGTTCGCCAACCTCGTCGACTTCGACCAGGTGTGGGGACACCGCAACGACGTGGAGGGGTTCGCCGCCGGGCTCGCCGCCGTGGACGCGGCGCTGGCGGAGTGGGAGGCGCTGCTCGGCGGGGAGGACGTCCTCATGCTCTGCGCCGACCACGGCGTCGACCCGACCACCGCGAGCACGGACCATTCGCGCGAGTACTCGCCCCTCCTCGCCCTCGGCCTCGCCCCCGGCCGCTACGACGGCGCCCAGGAGGACGTCGGCGCGACCGCCTTCGTCCACCTCACCGGCGAGGAGCCGCCGCTCCCGGGCCGGGTCATCGGGTGAGGGATCCGGGGATGGAGGGAGCGCTGCGCCGCCTGGCCGCGTGGCGGCCGCACGCCGCCGTGGTGTACGGGTCCGGCCTCTGGCAGCGGCCGGCCGGGGCGCGCGTCGAGGAGGAGATCCCGTACGACGCGCTCGGCTGGCCGGCCGGCGGCGTGCCCGGACACGACGACGTGCTGCGGCTCGCCGCCGTGCCCGGCGGCGCCGGCGGCGAGCTCCGTCTCGCGTTCGCCTGCGGGCGGCCGCACCGGTACGAGGGCCGGTCCGACGAGGAGCTCGAGGCGCCGGTGCGGGCGCTGGCCTCCAGCGGTGTGCGCCGGCTCCTGCTCACCAACTCCTGCGGGGCGCTGCGTCCCCGGGCCGCCGTCGGCCGCGCCGCCGTCTGCTCGGCGGTCGTCGACCTGCAGCGGCCGCCGGAGGACGAGCGGCCGGAGCGCCTGGCCGTGTGTCGGGTCGCGGCGGCCGGCCGCGTGGCCGCCGCTCTCGGGGCGGACGCGCTCGCTGGCGCGGCCACCTACGTCGCCGTCTGCGGCCCCCAGTTCGAGACGCCCGCCGAGGCGGCGTGGCTCTCCGGCTACGGCGACGTGGTCGGCATGTCGGCGGCCCCGGAGGTCCGCGCCGCGGCGGCCGCCGGCGTGGACTGCTGCCTCGTCGCGCTGGTCGCCAACAGGGCGGGGGCGGCGGGCTCGCACGGCGACGTGCTCCTCGCCGGGAGGCGGCTCGCCCGCCTGCTCGCCGCCGGCCTCTCACGCATCCTCACGGCGCGCTGGCCGGAGCTCGCCGCCGCCCCAGGGAGGGAGTGACGTGGACTTCGTGCACGACGTGATCGTCCGCAAGCGCGACGGCGGCGAGCTGGACGAACCCCGCCTGCGCACGTTCGTCGCCGGCGTGGTCAGCGGCGCGGTGCCGTCCTACCAGGCCAGCGCGCTGCTCATGGCCATGGTGCTGCGCGGCTTGAGCGACGACGAGACGCTCTGGCTGGCGCGGGCGATGATCGACAGCGGCAAGACGCTGGACCTCGGCGTGCTGCGTCGCCCCGTCCTCGACAAGCACTCGAGCGGAGGGGTCGGCGACAAGGTCACCCTGGTCCTGGCGCCGCTGGTCGCCGCCTGCGGCGCGGTGTTTGGGAAGATGTCGGGACGGGGCCTGGGGCACACCGGGGGCACGCTCGACAAGCTCGAGTCCATCCCCGGGTTCCGCGTGAAGCTCCCCCAGGGCGACTTCCTGCGGCAGCTGGAGCGCATCGGCGTGGCCGTCGTCAGCCAGAGCGAGCGGGTCGTGCCCGCCGACCGCCTGCTGTACGCGTTGCGCGACGTGACGGGGACCGTCGAGAGCGACGGGCTCATCGCGGCGAGCATCATGGCCAAGAAGGTCGCGAGCGGCACCTCGGCGGTGGCGCTCGACCTCAAGGTGGGGAGGGGGGCGTTCGCCGCCGACCTCGCCCACGCGAGGGAGATCGGCCGTCTCTGCCGCCTCATCGGGGACGCGTGCGGGCGGCCCACCACGTGTCTCTTCAGCGCCATGGAGCAGCCGCTGGGCCGCGCCGTCGGCAACCGGCTGGAGGTGGAGGAGGCGTGGCAGGTGCTGTCGGGCGAGGGCCCTGCCGACGTCCGCGAGCTCGTTCTCGAGCTGGCCGCGGAGCTGCTGCCGTCCGCCGACCTCGGCCTGGACGCGGGTGAGGCCCGGGCCCGGGCCGAGGCGGCGCTCGACGACGGCCGCGCCGCGGAGCACTTCGAGCGCTGGTGCTTCGTCCAGGGCGGCGATTGGCGCCCCGGGCAGTTCCATCGGCTGGCCGGACACGAGACGGAGGCTCCGCAGGACGGGTTCGTGACCCGCGTCGACGCGCTCGCCGTCGGTCGTGCGGCCCAGGTCGCGGGCGCCGGGCGACAGACGGTCGACGACAAGGTCGATCCCGCCGCCGGCGTGCTCCTCCACCACAAGCTCGGCGAGGCGGTGGCCGCGGGAGAACCGCTGGCGACGGTGTTCTCCCGGGACCCGGCCCGGCGGCAGGAGGCCGGCGCCCTGCTCGAGGCGGCGTTCACGCTGGCCGACCGGCCGGCGCCGGCAGCGCCGCTCATCCTCGGACGGGCCTGAGGCGGGTGGCCGCGATGAGGGTCGTCGGCGGCGTCTGGCGGGGCCGGCCGCTGACCGCCCCCGCGGGGCGCGGGACGCGGCCGACCTCGGACAAGGTCCGGGAGGCGATCTTCGACGTGCTGGGCGCGCTGCCCGAGGTCCGGGACGCGGTCGTCGCGCCCGCACAGGCGGAGCGGACGCCGCCGATCCCCGCCGGCGGCGCGGCGCCCCCGGGCCCGCTCGCCGGACACGCGGTGCTCGACCTCTTCGCCGGCAGCGGTGCGCTGGGGATCGAGGCGCTCTCCCGCGGCGCGGCGAGCTGCACGTTCGTCGAGTCCGCGCCCGCAGCGCTGCGCGCCCTGCGCGCCAACCTGGCACGGCTCGGCGTCCCGGTGGAGCGTCCGTCCGCCACATCCGCCGTTCCCCCGCCCAGAGCCGTGGTGCTGGCCGCCGACGTGCGCCGGGCGCTGGCGGCTGACGCCCGTCGGGGCGCGCGATATACTCTCGTGCTTGCGGACCCGCCGTACGACCTCTACGAGCAGATCCGCCCCGCTTTCGCCAGGCTCCTCGGGCGGCTGCTCGCGCCCGGCGCCGTGCTCGTCGTCGAGTCGGCCGCCGGCGGCGCGGCCGGGCTGCCGTGGGGCGTGCTGCGGGACAAACGCTACGGCGACACGCGCGTCACGTTCCTGGCGGCGGACGCGCTCGCGCCGGAAGAAGGAGAGCCAGCGGACTGATGCCCAGCAACCTCACGGCCATCTGCCCGGGGACGTTCGACCCCGTCACGGTCGGTCACCTCGACATCATCACCCGCGGCGCGACCAAGTACGACCGCGTCGTGGTCGGTCTCATCGAAGTGCCGCAGCGCAAGTCGCCGCTGTTCACGCCGGACGAGCGTGAGGAGTTCCTCAGGGAGGCCCTCGCCGGGCACGACAACGTCGTCATCGACCGCTTCAACGAGCTCATCGTCGAGTTCGCGCACCGATGGGACGCGCGCATCATCCTCAAGGGGCTGCGCGCCATCTCCGACTTCGACTACGAGTTCGCCATGGCGCAGCTGAATAGGAAGCTCGCACCCGACATCGAAACAGTGTTCATGATGGCCTCGCCCGAGCACAGCTTCCTCAGCTCGAGCGGCGTCAGGGAGATCGCCGCCTTCGGGGGCTCGGTCGTCGACCTTGTGCCTCCGGCCGTCGCCCGCCGTCTGGCGGAGATCTATCCGCCGCGTGGCGCGCACGGGCTACCCAAGGAGGGTTGCTGAGTATGGACGTCCTCGTTCTCATCGACAAGCTGGACGACATCATCCACAACGCCCGGTCGGTGCCGCTGACCGACAGCGTCATGATCGACCGCGAGGAGATCTACGACATCCTCGACCAGATGCGCGCCACGATCCCCGAGGAGATCAAGCAGGCGCGCTGGATCGTCAAGGAGCGCCAGGAGATGCTCTCCGAGGCCAAACAGGAGGCCGACCGCATCCTGGGCGAGGCCCAGGACCGCGCCGAGAGGCTGGCGTCCGACACCGAGGTCGTGCGTCTCGCCGAGAAGAACGCGCAGCAGATCATGGAGGACGCCCGTGACCGCGAGCGCGAGGTGCGCCTCGGCGCCGAGGACTACGCCGACGAGGTATTGGGAAACCTCGAGACGAACCTGGACAAGTTCATCGCCGCGGTGCGGCGCGGCCGCGAGCGGCTCCAGGGCCGAGCCGCGGACGACGACCTGCAGCCCTGACCGACGGCGGCGCCCGCGGCGCGCGGGGCGGCCATGAGACGATTCGACCTCCGTTCACTCCGGTTCCACGGCGCCGGCGAGGTCCGGCGGACGCTGCCGGTCGAGGTCGCCCCCTTCGTGTTCGGCGGCCTTGAGTACCATGTGCCCGGCGACGTCGTCGACGCGACGCTCACGGCGGCCCGCGTGGGCGACAACCTGACGCTGACGCTGCTCGTCGAGACCGCGGTGACGGGCCCGTGCCAGCGTTGTCTCGCCGACGCCGACGTGCCGGTGACGGCGCGGGGTCTCGAGTACGTGCGGCACGGGGAGTCCGAGGGCGACGATGAAGACGAAGGCTACGTGACCGCCCACGTCGTCGACCTCGAGGCGTGGACGCGGGACCTGGTGGCCGACGCCCTGCCGTCCAAGCTGCTCTGCCGCGAGGAGTGCCGCGGGCTGTGTCCGTTCTGCGGCGCCGACCTGAACGCCGACCCGGACCACACGCACGAGGAAGCGTGAGCCGCACCTGGTGTGGTAGAGTCCGTTGTCCGGTTGACCTGAGGAGAAAGACCCCATGCCCGTACCCAAGAAGAAGACGTCACAGTCCCGCCGTGACAAGCGCCGCGCCCAGCAGAAGCTGCGCGTCGAGACGGCGGGCGTCTGTCCGCAGTGCAAGAGCCCCAAGCTCCCGCACCGCGCCTGCCCCAAGTGCGGCACCTACAAGGGCCGCGAGGTGATCGTCCTCGAAGCCGAGTGACCGTGTCGGGCGGGCGTGACGGCGATGTCCGCGAGGCCGTCTCGCGAGGGGACTGAGGACGAAAGGCGCTGAGCGATGCCCCGATCGCTCTACATAGCTTCCACCCAGGGCAGCGGCGGCAAGACCACGATCGCCGTGGGCCTCTGCATGGTCCTGCGCGAGCGTGGCCTGGAGGCCGGCTACTTCAAGCCGGTGGGCACGTTGGCGGCGCACGCCGGGGACGCGCTGCTCGATGAGGACGCGCAGTTCGTGGCCGCCCTGCTGCAGCTCGAGGACGACCTCACCGACATCTGCCCGGTGGTCCTCGACGAAGACGCCCTGCGCGACGTGCTGAGCGGCAACGAGGTGGACGCCATGAGCCGCGTGAGGAGCGCCTACGCACGCGTGCGCACCGGCAAGGACGTGGTGGTCTGCGAGGGCCTCGGCGAGATCTGGCAGGGCCGGTTCCTGCGCACCAGCGGCGCCGAGGTGGTCAAGGAGCTCGACCTCGGCACGCTCCTGGTGGCCAAGTTCGCCGGCGCCCGTCTGCTCGACGACATCATCTACGTCAAGGACGCCCTGAGGGAGAACCTCCTGGGCGTCCTCTTCAACATGGTCCCCGAGTCGCGCCTGGAGTTGGTCAAAGGCGACTACACACGCTTTCTCGCCAAGAACGAGGTCGAGAGCTACGGGGCCCTCGTCTCCGACCCGGCGCTCTCGGCGGTGTCCGTGGCGGAGATCGTCGAGGAGCTGGACGGCACCTTCGTCACCGGCCAGCGCTACGGGGACCGGCTGGCCGAGACCTACATGATCGGCGCCATGAGCCCGGAGCACGCGCTGCGCTACTTCCAGCTCACGCCGAACAAGGTGGTCATCGTCGGCGGTGACCGCGCCGAGATCATCCTCGCGGCGCTCGACACGCCCACGGTCGCCGTCCTCCTCACCGGGAATTACGTCCCCAGTCCGGCCGTCCTGGAGCGCGCCGACGAGCGCCAGGTGCCGCTGGTGTCGGTGGAGACGGACACCGTCTCGGCCGCCGACGGAGTGCGCCGGCTGTTCGGCCGGCTGCGCGTCAAGGACCGTGCCAAGGTCGAGCTCATCAAGGAGCTCATCGAGGAGCAGGTCGACGTCGACCGCCTGGTGCGCGACCTGGGGGCATGAGGGGCACGCAGGGCAAGCCGTACGTGTCGCCGCACTGGGTGACCGACGCCTGGAGCGCGTTCACCGATGACCGCGTGGTGCGCGTCGCGGTCGACGCGGTCGGCGGCGACAACGCCCCGGACGAGGTCGTCAAGGGCGCGCTCGCCGCGGCTGGACCCCAGCTCAACGTGGTCCTGGTCGGCGACGAGCCCCGCGTGCGCGCCCTGCTGCCGCCGGGCGCGGCGCACCTGAGCGTCGTGCACGCGCCGGACGTGATCGGCCCGGGCGAGGAGCCGGCGACGGCGGCGCGCACCAAGACCGGCTCCGGCATCGTCGTCGGCCTGAGGATGGTCCAGGAGGGGGCGGCCGACGCCTTCGTCAGCGCCGGCAACACCGGCGCCGTCGTGGCCGCCAGCGTGCTCTACGTGCGCCGCATCCCGGGCGTGAAGCGGCCGGCGATCTGCACGATCATGCCGGCCATGCCCGCCCCGGTCGCCTTCCTCGACGTCGGCGCCAACGCCGAGTGCCGCCCAGAGTTCCTGCGGCAGTTCGCCATCATGGGGCAGGCGTTCGCGCGCGAGGTGATGGGCATCCCGGAGCCGACCATCGGTCTGCTCAGCATCGGCGAGGAGCCCAGCAAGGGCACGCCCGAGGTGGTCGAGGCCCACCGGCTCATCGCCGACGACGAGCGCATCGCCCGCTTCCGCGGCAACGTCGAGGGCCGCGACATCATGAACCGGCTGGTCGACGTCGTCGTCGCGGACGGCTTCACCGGCAACGTCTGCCTCAAGACCATCGAGGGATCGGCCAGGGCCATCCTCGGCGCCCTGCGCGCCACCGTGATGCTGAACGCCAAGACCAAGCTGGGCGGCCTGCTGATCCGCAAGGACCTCCAGGTCCTCAAGGACGCCCTGAACCCGGAGGAGTTCGGCGGCGCGCTGCTGGTGGGCATGAACGCTCCGGTCGTGATCGCGCACGGCAACTCCCGGGCCCGCGGCATCGCACAGGCGATCCGCATGGGGCGCCGCGGCGCGGTCAGCGGACTCCTGCCGACGATCGCGCGGGAGCTTGGGGCACGGCCCGAGGCAGTGTAGACTCACGCAAACTCGCCCGGAGGTTCGCCGCATGACCCGTGAAGAGGTGTTCGAGCGCGTTAAAGAGATCCTCGTGGAGACCCTCAGCGTCGACGAGGACAAAGTCACCATGGAGGCCCGGTTCCAGGAGGATCTCGAGACCGATTCCCTCGACCTGGTCGAGCTCGTGATGACCATGGAGGAGAAGTTCGGCATCAAGATCACCGACGAAGAGGCGGCTGAGATCAAGACGGTCGGCGACGCCGTGGACTTCGTCATGACGCGGGTCGACGCCTAGCCGCGACGGACCGAGCGGGGGACGACGGGGGGATGTCTCCTGTGGGCAGGAGGCGTCCCCTCGTCGTCATGGACTCACCTTGACCTTCCGACTTCTGACGCTCGCACAGCAGCTGGACCAGGCGACCCTGCGCCAGGTGTTCACGCACACGTCGTGGGCTCCCGACCGCGTGCAGTCGTACGAGCGTCTCGAGTTCCTGGGCGACAGCGTGCTCAGCCTGTGCGTGACCACCGAGCTGTACCGCCGCTTCCCCGACTTCACCGAGGGTCACCTGGCCCGCCTGCGGGCCTATGTCGTCAGTCGCGCGACCTGCGCCAGGGTGGCGACCAGGCTGGGGCTGGGCAAGATGCTGCGCGAGCACGCCGGCCAAGCCCACGAGGCCGCCGAGGCGGCGCAGCTGCAGGGCAACCAGAACGTGCTCGCCGACCTCACCGAGGCGCTGATCGGAGCGGTCTACCTCATCTTCGGCTACGAGGCCGTGCGTCCGGCCGTCATCGAGGTGTTCGACGAGCACATCACGTTCGCCGAGAGCAGCTACATCGACCACAAGACCGAGCTCCAGGAGTTCCTCGCGCGCAGCGGACAGTCGGTCGCCTACAAGGTCCTCGGCTTCAGCGGGCCGCCGCACGACCGCGAGTTCGAGATCGAGGCTCTCGTCGACGGCGAGTCGCTGGGGCGCGGGTTCGGCACCAGCAAGAAGCGCGCCGAACAGGGCGCCGCGGCGGAGGCGCTGCACGAGCTGCAGGCGCGGGCCCGGCGGGCGGCCCGCAGGGCGCGGCTGCGGGGCAGCCGCGCGCGGCGCCCGCAGACGGCGGCAGAGGAGGCCCGGGCGCCGGAGGAGCAGGCCGACGGCGCCTCGGACGCAGGTCACGCGCCAGGTGCGGGTGACGCGCAGGACGGGACGCCGCCGGCCGCCTCGGGCGGGGCCGCCGAGGTCAGCTGAGGTGTACCTCAAGGCGCTCCGCCTCCGGGGCTTCAAATCGTTCCCCACGCAGACCGAGCTGCGCTTCGAGCCCGGCGTCAGCGTCGTCATCGGGCCCAACGGGAGCGGCAAGAGCAACCTCGCCGACGCCGTGGTGTGGGCGCTCGGCGAGCAGAGCCCCACCACGATCCGCGGCTCCTCCATGCAGGACGTCATCTTCGCCGGGAGCGACCGACGCCGCGCCAGCGGCGCCGCCGAGGTCGAGCTCACCTTCGACAACGCCGACGGAGCGCTGCCCCTGCCCACGCCCGAGGTCAGCGTCATGCGTCGCGTGACGCGCGACGGTGCGTCACAGTACTCGATCAACCGGTCCCCGTGCCGCCTCACCGACATCGTCGAGCTGCTGGCCCAGGTCGGGCTGGGCAAGGAGCTGCACTCGATCATCGGGCAGGGCAAGGTGGAGTCGTTCCTGGCCGGCCGGCCGGAGGACCGGCGCAGCCAGATCGAGGAGGCCGCCGGCCTCGGCGCGTACAAGCGGCGCCGCGAGCGTGCGCAGCTCAAGCTGCGCGAGGTGCGGCGCAACCTGGAGCGCGCACTTCTCCTGGAGCGCGAGGTCGGCGCACAGCTCACGCCCCTGCGCCGTCAGGCCACGGCGGCGGAGCAGCTGCGCGCGGTGGAGACGGAGATCGCCGAGACCGAGGGCCGGCTGCTCAGCGGCGAGATCGTCGCCGTCGACGCAGAGCTGCTCGAGGCCGGCGCCGAGCTGGCGGAGGTCGACGCGCAGCGCGCCGCGCACGAGGAGGGGCTGGCCCGTGTGGCGGCCGCCCGTGCCGAGGAGGAGGAGGCGTTCGCCAGACGGTTGGCCGAACGCGAGCGCAGGTCGCGCCGTCTGCTGCGGGCGCGGGTGCTCGACGGCCGTCTTGAGAGCGTGCGCCGGATCGCCGAGCAGCGGCAGACCCTGCTGGACGAGGTCGAACGGGCCGCGGGCGCGGAGCGCGAGCGGCTCGTCGCCGGGCTGGTGGCTGCGCCGGAGGAGCGTGACGACGACGCATGGCCGCGGGAGGAACGCCGTCTCGTCGCGGAACTCGAGGCGGCCGAAGCCGATCACGCCGAGGTCTCGGCCCGGCTGGAGGCGAGCCGTGCGGAGCTCAACGAGCGCCGCCAGGCGCTCAGCCGACTGACGGTCACGCGGGAGGCGGCGTTGGCGACGGCGGCACGGCTCGAGCGCCGCAGCGCAGCTCTCGAGGGCGAGCGGGATCGTCTGGCGGCGAGGCACGATGCGATGGGCGCGGAGGCGGCTGCAGGCGTCGACGACGAACGCGACGCCGCGGCGGCGGAGGCCGCGGCGGCGGAGGCCCTGCGCACGGCCGCCGCGGCGGCGGCGGAGGCTGCAGGGGCGGAGACCGCAACGGGCCACGGACTCGCCGCCGCGGAGGAGGCACATCAGGCGACCTCCGTCGAGCGACGCGGCCTCGAGGCCGAGGTCGCCCACCTGCGCGCCGCCCTCAGGGACATGGAGGACGTGGGCCACGAGGTGCTCGAGGTGGCCGGCCGGTACCCGGGCACGGTGCCGCTGGCCGGCAGCGTCTCCTGCGAGCCCGGCTACGAACGCGCGCTGGCGGCGGCGCTGGCACAGCTCTCGGGCGCGCTCGCCGTGCCGGGCGGAGTGGACCAGTGGTCCCTCCTCGGCGCACTGAAGCGCGCCGGGGTCGGTCTGGTGCGCCTCGTGTTGCCGGCGCGTCGGCGCCCGTCGGTCGCGTTTCCGGGCGCCGCGCCGCTGTCCGACAAAGTGAGCCTCGGTGGACACGGCGAGCTGGAGGGCGTGCTCGCCGACGTCGTGATCGTCGACGACCTGCGTGCCGTGCCGACGACGTTCACGGGTCTGGCGGTGACGCGCGAGGGCGAGTACTACCGCCCCGCCGACGGCCAGATCGGGCTCGCCGCCGGCGTCCCGGCGGCGCTGCTGCTGGAGCGGCGCGCTTCACTTGAGCGGCTCAGCGAGAAGCTCGACGCCGTGGCGGCGCGTGAGGCGCGCGAGGAGGCCGCAGTGGCGCTCGCGGCTGTGCGGCGGTCCGCGGCGCGCGACGCGGCTGAGGCGACGGCGGCGGCCGAGCGTGAGGCGAGGATCGTCGCCGAGGCGGCCGAGCGCGCGCTCGCGCAGGTCCGTGCCCGGCGCCGCGACCTCGAGGAGCACCTGGAGCGCGACCGGCACGCGCTCGAGGGCCTCGCGGCGGAGCTGGCCGAGGCCGCCGGGGCGAAGGAGTCGGCGGAGCACGAGGCCGCAGAGGCCCTTCTGCAGTCTGAGCGGCTGCGGCCCGCGGCGGCCGACGCCGAGGCCGCGCTGGGCGAGGCCGAGACGGCGCACTCGGGGTCGCTGGCGCTGGTCATGCGGCGGCGCGTGGAGCTCGAGGAGCGCCGCGCCGCCGCGGCGCGCGCGGAGGAGCGCCGCGCCGCTGCCCGACGACGGGCGGCCGCGGATCGTGAGCGCCTTGCGGAGCTGGAGGCGCGTCTGACCGACCTGCCGCGGGTACGCGCCGCCTGCGCCGCCGTGGAGACACGCTGTCATGCCCTGCGGGCGCACTCGACGCGGCTCATCGGGCGGCTCGACGCCGACGACGGCGCCGACGAAGCGCTCGAGCGCGGCGAGCTGAGACGCCTGGCCGACGAGGAGGCGAGACTGCGTCGCGGGCTGGAGGAGACCGGGGAACGCCGCACGCTGGTCAAGGTCACGCTCGCCCGGCTCGAGGACCGGCGCGCCGAGCTGGCCGGCAGCCTCGACGGGGTCAGCGAACAGCTCGACCAGGCGGGGTTCGCGCCGCCGGCGGACGAGGCCGAGGCGGCGGCGCTGCGCGAGCAGGCCGCCCGGTTGCAGCGACGGCGCGAGCGGATCGGTCCGGTCAACCCACTGGCGGAGGCGGAGTGCGCGGAGCTCTCCGAGCGCGTCGCCTTCCTGCGCGAGCAGCGCCGGGACCTGGAGAAGTCCATCGACGACCTCGAGGCGCTGATCGGCGAGTTGACCGCCCAGGTCGACGCCGAGTTCGCCACGACCTTCGCCGCCGTCCAGGAGCAGTTCAGCCATATGGTGACCGTGCTGTTCCCGGGCGGCCGGGGCCGGCTCAGGCTGGTCGATCCGGACGAGGACCATCCGCAGGGCGGCGTCGCCGTGGAGGTCAAGCCGGCCAAGAAGCTGGGCCGCCGGCTGCAACTGCTCTCCGGCGGCGAGCGTGCCCTGGTGGCGATCGCCTTCCTCATGGCGCTCGTGCTCGCCCGACCGTGCCCGTTCTACATCCTCGACGAGATCGAGGCGGCGCTGGACGACGTCAACATCGGCCGCCTGGTGAAGCTCCTGCGTGATTACCGCGAACGCAGCCAGTTCGTGATCATCACCCACCAGAAGCGCACCATGGAGGCCGCCGACGTGCTCTACGGCGTGACCATGGGCGCGGACGGAGCGTCGCAGGTGGTGAGCGCCCGCATGGCGGAGGAGGAGATCGAGAAGGAGGAGAGCGCCCGGGGCGGACGTCCCGGCGCGCGGACGGGAGACTGAGGCGTGGAGTGGCACGAGGTGTTCAAGGGAGTCGCCGAGGCCGACGTGCCGGCGACGGTGCTCGAGGAGGAGGCCGAGGAGCGCAGGGGGCTGTTCGGCCGCCTGCGTCGCAACCTCGGCAAGGCGCGGGGAGCCGTGGCCGATGCGCTCAGGAGCGCGGTCTACGTCGGCGTCGACCGGCGGCTCTACGAGCAGACGGAGGAGATGCTGATCGCCGCCGACGTGGGCGTGGACGGCACCATCAGGATCGTGGACGAGCTGGAGCGTCGCTGCACGGCCAAGAAGATCGAGTCCCGCGGCCCGTTCCAGGACGAGCTCGCCGAGGTGGTGGCGGAGCAGCTCAGGCCGGACGACCCGGAGCGGCAGCGGATCGACGTCTCACACGCGCCCAGCGTGATCCTCGTCGTGGGGGTCAACGGCACCGGCAAGACGACCACCATCGGCAAGATCGCCTGGCGGCTCAAGGAGATGGGCAAGACGCCGCTCATGGTGGCCGGGGACACCTTCCGTGCCGCGGCAGTGGAGCAGCTCAGCCGCTGGGCGGACCGGGTCGGCTGCGAGATCGTGAGGCAGGCGCCGGACGCCGACCCCGCCGCCGTGGTCTACGACGGCGTGGCCGCGGCGCGCTCGCGCGGCGCGGACGTCGTCCTCGTCGACACGGCCGGCCGGCTGCACACGCAGGTCAACCTCATGCGCGAGCTCGAGAAGGTGCGCCGGGTGATCGAGAAGCAGCTCCCGGGCGCCCCACACGAGACGCTGCTCGTCCTCGACGCGACCACCGGACAGAACGGCCTGCGTCAGGCGGAGGAGTTCAAGCAGGCGGTCGATGTGACCGGGGTGGTGCTCACCAAACTCGACGGCACCGCCAAGGGCGGCATCGTGGTGGCGATCCACGAGAGCCTCGGCATCCCCATCAAGCTCATCGGGGTCGGCGAGCAGATCGAGGACCTGCGCCCCTTCGAGGCCGACGTGTTCGCGCGGGCGATCTTCGGCGGCGAGGACGACGCCGCGCGAGTCGACGCCGGGTGACGCCGCGGGCGTCGCGGCGCGGCAGCGCGCGGGGCGGCGGCCGCAACGGTTGACACCGCCCGTCGCGTGGGGGAGTCTTGCGGCGCGAACGAGGCCGTCGCCTGCGCCGCGACCGGCCCGTCGTTTGGGCGGCCCCGGCGGTCGCCGTCGTCGAAAAGGCTCGTTCCAGGCGAGAAGGACAGGGGAGGTACCGGGGTGCACAAGGAAGTCTACGCGACCATCATGGCGCTGTCCGCCAGCCCGGACAACGCGACCAGCGACCGCATCGAGGCGCTCACCCAGGGCCACGGGATGCTCAACGTGGCCGCCATGAGCGCCGCCAACGCGATCACCCAGGAGATCCTGCGCGGTCGCGACACGAAGATGACCGACGCCAACCTCTCGGACCTCGCGCTCGACTACGTCGTCGAGGCCGGGGTCAAGGCCGCCGCCGCGGCCGGCGCCGACAAGGCCAACGCCGCCCTCATCGCGGCCACGCTGCTGCTGATCGCCGGCACCGAGTCGCGCGCCGGCGTCCCGGCCGGCAACCGCAAGCTGGGCGCGATGGCGCGCATCAAGGCCGGTGCCGACCGCTCCGGCGTCGCCGCCATCCCGACCTCCAAGCTCACCAACAAGCTGTCGGGCTTCGCCGCCGTGCAGGCGCTCTACGAGGCCATGCAGCGCGGCGAGCTGGTCCGTGTGGACGGCGCCGACGTGCCGGCGTTCGTCGCCGGCGGCGCGCCGATGGGCCACAGCGTCCTCGGCGAGGACATCGTCTACGTCGATCTCTGCCTCAAGGGCACCCAGATCGCCGTCGACGCCATGCGGCAGGCCTACCACGGCGTCGGCATCAGCGCGAGCCCGATCATGTGCGCCATGCTCGCCGCGGCGGCCGTGCTCGAGATCGTCAACCCGGACGGCATGATCAGTCCGGAGCAGGGCGACTTCTTCCTGCACGGCACCGGCTACCTCGCCGGCAAGGGCGCCGCCGAGGCGGCCGGGCTGCCCGAGAAGCTGCACCTGCGCGGCACCGGCAAGGAGTACGACACCGCCAGCCTCGTCGGCGGCCTCGGCATGATGCTCAAGGACGTCGGTGCGCCGTCGGTCATCGGCATGATGACGCTGACCGAGCTGCTGGCCGCCTTCGCGGAGAGCCCCATGATCGGAGCCGGGTTCGGCGGCGGTCCGGTGAACCCGCCGCTGGCGCACCTCGCCGCCGACTGCGTCATCGCGATGAACCTGCTGATCGAGAACGGCGGCGACGTCGAGGCGGCGGCCGACGCCATCCACGAGGTCAAGATGACGCAGTGGATCGACCCGGAGATCGCCGCCTTCTCCACCAACACGATCAGCCGCAAGGCCGAGCAGGTGCGGCGCGGTCCTGTGACCCGGGCGATCATCAACGCCACCGACGGCATCCGCGCCGACGCGCTGCGCTGGCGCGCCGAGTTCGCCTACGACGAGCTCATGGCGGGCAAGTCGCTGGAGGACATCTGCGCGACCCTCGACCAGCGTCGCAAGGAGAAGGTCGAGAAGAACGCCAGTGCCGTGATGAGCGGCTTCTTCGGCAGGGACATCACCATCTCGTACTCCAAGCTCGAGGGCGGGGCGCGCCGCGAGCACCCGTTCGCCCAGTCGTACTGGGGCTTCGACGCCGACGTCGATGCGCTCGTCACGGTCGACGGGGAGGAGTTCCGCTTCGAGGGTCTGACCCACAAGGTCATCCCCGACGCGGTGCTCAACAAGAAGGCGGAGCTCTCCCTGCCGATCACGGTCGCCTCGGCCGTGGCCCAGGAGCTCATGTACCTCGGTTGCTGCACGGTCGACGCGACGGTGCCGGCGGTGGTCGCGGCGGCGCTGGGCAAGTACTCCGCCAAGGAGGCCGGCAAGTGCGCCGAAGAGGGCGGTCGCCTCACCTGTTCGATCCCCGGCGCCAGGTCCACGATCAAGGAGATGGCGGCACTCGCGCAGCGCATCATGAAGGATCTCGCCGACTGACGGCACGGTGCAGTCGGCGCACGACGTGTCGGGTGAGGAGCGGAGGGGACGTGCCCAGGGCGCGTCCCCTCCGTCATCCGCCGACGGCGCTCCGGGAGTGGTGCGATGCTGATCCTGGCCCAGGTGGACGACCGGTCCGGAGAGGTGCTCGGGCACGCCGTGGACGAGCTGCTCGCCCTGGGCGCGCACAACGTCCAGCTGCTCGCCTCCCACACCAAGAAGGGCCGTCCCGGCACGGTGCTGCTGGTCGACGCGGATGACGGGGCCGAGTCCGCGATCGCCGCGTACCTCGCCGTCGAGCTCGGCGTGTGGGGCTACCACGCGCTCGAGACGCGCCATCGGCACTTCGTCACGAGCATGGAGCGGCGCCGGGTCACCGTGGTCTGCGGCCCGCTCGCCGAGATCTTCACCTTGCCGTGCAAGCTGCTCCGCCACGACGGCGAGCTGGTGCGCGTCAAGGTCGAGAGGGCCGACGTCGAGGCGGTCACGGGCTTCGTGCGTCAGGCCGACCCGGCCTGTTCGTCGGACACAGTGCGTCTGCGGCTCGAGCACGAGATCCGCCGTCGTCCTGAGTCCCCGGACCTGCGGGTGGAGTTCTGATGTCCGCCCGGTGTGCGGGCGGGGCGCGGCCCCGGGTCGCCGCCGTGTGGCGACGCAGGCGGGGTGAACGATGAACGCGTCCGACCTGCGCCGCCTGCTTGAGGGCGTCCGTACCGGCGTCACCGGCGTCGACGAGGCCCTGACGCGCCTCTCCGCGCTGCCGTACGAGGACCTGGGGTTCGCCAACGTGGACCATCACCGGGTCCTGCGCAGGGGGTACGGCGAGGCGATCTTCTGCGCCGGCAAGACGGCCGATCAGGTGGTCGCGATCGCACGCCGCATGGTCGCCTACGGGCACGAGAACGTCCTCGCCACCCGGGCCGAGGCGGCGACGCTGGACGCGCTCGTGGCCGGAGGAGTCCCCGTGCGGGTCCATCGCGAGGTCGGGCTGGCCGTGGTCAACCCGACGCCGACCGCGTCCGAGGGGCTCGTCTGCGTATGCACGGCGGGCACTTCGGACATCCCGGTGGCCGAGGAGGCCGCCCTGACCGCGGAGTGCTCCGGCAGCCGTGTGGAGCGGGTGTACGACGTCGGTGTGGCCGGCATCCATCGTCTGCTGGCCCACGTCGACCTGTTGCGTGAGGCCCGGGTCGTCGTCGCCGTGGCGGGGATGGAGGGCGCCCTCGCCAGCGTGGTCGGCGGACTCGTCAGCAGTCCGGTGGTGGCCGTGCCCACGAGCGTCGGCTACGGCGCCGGCTTCGGCGGAGTCGCAGCCCTGCTGACGATGCTGAACTCGTGCTCCCCGGGCGTGGCCGTCGTGAACATCGACAACGGGTTCGGCGCCGGGTACCTCGCGAACCTCATCAACCGCGGGGTCGCGACGGACGACGGACCGGAGCAGACGAGAGCCGCCGCCGAGGACCGGCGCGGGTCGGAGGAGCAGGCGTGACGGCGGCCTATGTCGATGCCGCCAGCGGCGTGAGCGGCGACATGTTCCTCGGAGCCCTCGTGGACGCCGGTGTCGATCTCGGCGTGCTGCAGCGGGCGGTGGACCGTCTGGGCGTCGACGGCCTGCGTCTCACCGCCGTGACGACCCGGCGCAACGGGGTCGCCGCGACCAAGGTCGACGTGACGTATCCCGTCCAGGACGAGGTGCGCGGGCTGCGTGAGGTGCTGGCGATCATCGTCGCGAGCGGGCTGGCGCCGGACGTGGCCGCGGCGGCCACATCGGTCTTCCGCCGGCTGGCGGCGGCCGAGGCGGTCGTCCACGGCGTCTCCGTGGACGAGGTGCACTTCCACGAGGTCGGCGCGGCGGACGCGCTGGCCGACGTCGTCGGCACGGCGGCCGGATTGCACGAGCTCGGCGTGACCCGGCTCTTCGTCGGGTCGGTGAACGTGGGATCAGGGACCGTCGCGTGTGAGCACGGCGTCCTGCCGGTGCCCGCCCCGGCGACGGCGAAGCTGCTCGAGGGGTGGAGGACCCACGTGGCCGGACCGGCCAGAGAGCTCACCACCCCGACCGGGGCGGCGCTCCTGACGGCGCTGGGCCGCCAGGTGGCCGCGCCGCCCCGACTGCGCGGACTCACCCGCGGCCGGGGGGCGGGGCGCAGCGATCCGCCGGGGTGGGCGAACCTGCTGCGGCTGGTCGTCGGGGAGGCCGCCTGACCGGCTCCCGCCAGGCGTGCCGACGAGCCCGTCGCGGGCGGCAACGGCGGGTCCGTTGACTCCCTGTCGACGATTTCTATAGACTATGTCGTGGCTACCCCCGCGGAGGGATGGCCCCAGGCTGACGAACACTTCCCGCGTTGCGCACACAGCCGGGCTGCCAGTCACCAAGGCAGTCCGGCTTTGTGCATCCAGGTCGAGAGACCAGGGTGAGAGAAGGAGGTGAGGCACGCTCGTGGAGCCCCGTCGGCACAGGAGGGACCACCCGGTGCCTTCCGGACACGCTCCGTGAGTACACATCCCGAACGGCTGCGCAGGCAGCGAACCCCGTGATGGGTCCACGAAGAAAGGGTCAGGTATGGAGTGTTACGTGTGTGCGCGGGCCGGCAAGAAGACGGTCGCCGTGGGCGTCTGCATCGTGTGCGGCATGGGCCTTTGCATGGAGCACGCGCTGCGTGAGGACGTCGAGGTCTGGGAAGGCGGGTACCCCTTCCCGAGCCAGAAGGCCAAGAAGCCGTTGCCGCGCATCCTCTGCGCGGAGTGCAAGGAGGTCCTGGTCTCGTCGTGACCGTTCGGTCACACCGAGCCTGCGCGCGGTGGGCGCCCCCGGGCTTCCCGCGCAGTCTTCACTCGCATGTCTTTTCGCCCTCGGGCCGTCATGGGGGACGGTCCGCCACAGAGGGTGACGACCGGATCCGGACACCGGAGCCAAGGAGGTAAAGATGTCGTTGTACGAAAAGATGGTGAACGAGGCCATTGGCGCGACTCGAGCCGTGTTCGAGGTGAACAAGGCGAACCGCGGCGGCACGTTCCACGTCACCGACGCCAAGCCCTACGTCGACGCCGTCAACAAGATGACGGCCTATGAGGGGCAGTCGCAGGAAGTCATCGACCTCCACGTGAAGTCGGTCAACGCCCACTTCGACGTCATGTCCTCGCTCACCGACACGGTGCGCCCCGAGGACGACCCGTTCGTCGAGCACTACCAGACCCCGCCGATCCTCGAGGTCCTGTACGACGAGGATCCCGAGTTCAAGGCCTCGATGTGGAAGTTCATCGACGCGATCGCCGAGAACAAGGCCCTCATCGGCCGCGAGGCGGTCCGCCGGTACGGCGGCATGTACGGCCCCACCTGCGTGGTGGACTTCGCCATGGCGGTCGGCTCTGTGCCCAACGTCGTCAACCAGATCCTGGTGGACATGGACATCCCGGCCGACCACAAGAAGACCATCCTGGCCGCCAAGTCCTGGGGCATGAACACCTCGTACGGCCTCGCGGCCGCGTTCCGCGGCGCCCTCGAGTCGGGCAAGACCGCGGCCGAGGCCGAGCAGGCCGAGGTCGAGATGCTCCAGTTCGTGTACCGTGAGCCCTCCGCCGCCCAGGCGCACCTCATGGCCACGCACAACCTCGGCGGCCACGGCCCGCACAGCTCCTTCGACGTCGTGAAGTACATGGCGGACTACAAGGAGAAGATGCGTCCGGCCATCGTCGCGGCGATGAAGGCCGGCGTCCACTACGCGAACATCACGGCCGTCCCGGCGTACTGCGTCGGCGACGTCGCGCACCACATCGCCCAGTCGGCCTACAACATGTTCAAGGACGACATGGTGTTCGCGATCTACGAGGCCGTCATGGACGTCCTCGACAACACGCTGCACCGTGCGCTCGAGGCCGACGCCTTCAAGAGCCCGTACGACGTGCTCTCCGTCGCCACCGGCTCCACCGCCTGCGCGACCGCGTACATCCTGTGGAAGGACAGCTTCACGGTCCCGATGGTCATCGACCTGCTCAACAAGCGGTTCCACAACTACTGCGCCATGCATCCGGACCGCGGCGAGGCCGACGAGCTGCACAACGTCGACTTCATGGACATCCTGAAGCGCGGCGAGGCCATCCTCGACATCAAGCCGCTCGGCAAGGGCGGCATGGTCAAGGGCGTCCCGGTCGACCTCAGCCCGATCGACAACCATGAGGTCCTGGACAACCCGCAGCGCTACACGTATCCCGCCTGCGCGATCACGCAGCGCTTCGCGGCCCTCATGACCCTGTCCGACTTCCCGTGCTTCCTCACGCCGGAGTGCACCACGGCGACGCTGGTCACCAACGCCGTCGCCACCGCCCCGGGCGTGCCGGGCGCTCCCGTGCGCGCCTGCAAGGACTGCGCGACCTGCACCCTGATCAAGCGCAACGTCCCGCTCGCGACCGGTATCGGCACCGGCGCCCAGGGCTATTGCCAGTGGGCCAACGCCGTCTGATCGCGCGCCCGTAGGCGTCTGACCTGACGCCGACAGGGCGCCGGCCGGGACCGGGGTCTCCGTATCCCGGTCCCGGCCGGGCCGCCCGTCGGCACCACTCACAACTGGAGGTGATACCGTGCCACAACCCACACTTGCGAAGCGGGCCATCGCGGAGTTGATCGGCACCTTCGTGCTCGTGTTCCTGGGTACCGGCTCGGTCGTGACCATGGTCACGGTCTTCGATGGACCGGACATGGGTGGGCTGCTGTTGATCGGTCTCGCGTTCGGGTTCGCCGTGCTCGTCATGATCTACGCGTTCGGGCACATCTCAGGCACGCACATCAACCCTGTGGTCAGCATCTGCCTGTGGGCGACGGGACGCTTCCCGGCCAAGGACATGGTGACCTACGTCGTCGTGCAGCTCATCGGGGCCTTCCTGGCATCGAGCGTGATCGTCGCCATCTGGGGTCAGCGGGCGGTCGACGCCGGGCTCGGGATCACACTCCCGGGAGAAGGCGTCAGTTACGGACAGGCGATCCTCGTCGAGCTCGTGACGACGGCGTTCCTGATCCTCGTGATCTGGGGCTCCGCGGTGGACAGCCGGGCGCCGAGCGGCTTCGCCGGCGTCGCCATCGGCATCGTCGTGGCGGCCGACATCATCGTCACCGGCCCGATCGCCGGCGCGTCGATGAACACGGCCCGTTCGTTCGGGCCGTTCCTGGCCGAGACGGTCTACGGGGGGTCGGCCGCGGATTGGGCCAAGTTCCCGATCTACATCATCGGTCCGATCGTCGGCGGCCTGATCGCGGCGTTCGTGTTCGACTACGTCGCGAGCCTGAAGAAGGCCGCCTGAGAGAGAAGCAGAGGCGTCGCCCCGGCCGATGAGGCCGAGGCGCGGCGCCGTGGGGCGTGTGTGTGGGGGGGCGGGGTGCCGGCCACATGGCGAAGGGGCCCCCGCCCCTCGCCCTTCAGAACCGTGGGCGCCGCGGCGCGGAGGTGAGATGAACGACAGCCCGATCAGAGTGCTGGGGGTCTCGGCGAGCTCGCGTCGCAAGGCGACCGACAGCGCCGTCCGCTACGCCCTCGAGTACGCCGCGGAGAAGCACGGCGCCGCGGTCGAGTACTTCACGGCGCATCGCAAGACCATCGGGTTCTGCGTCCATTGCGACGCCTGCGTGAGGAAGAAGCAGGGCTGCGCCTTCAAGGACGACATGGAGGAGCTCTACCCCAAGATGATGTGGGCCAACGCGTGGATCCTGGGCACGCCCGTCTATCAGGGACAGATCAGCGGACAGCTCAAGGCGATGCTCGACCGGTGCCGGGCGCTGGTCGCCTCCCACCCACAGGTGCTGCGCGACAAGGTCGGGGCGGGGATCGCCGTGGGCGGCGACCGCAGCGGCGGGCAGGAGCCCACCCTCCGCTCCATCCAGGACTTCTACATCATCAACGAGATGTTGCCCGTCGGCGGCGGCGCCTTCGGGGCCAATCTCGGCGCGGCCGTCTGGTCGCGCGACAAGGGCGCCGCCGGGGTGCAGGCGGACGAGGAGGGACTCGCGGCGATCCGCCGCGTGGTGGACATGTTGGTGCGCGTGACCGGGCTCGTGGCCGGCGCCGGTCCCTGAGGAGGCGATGCGCATGACGCTCAAACTGGTGTGGGGCGTCACCGGGTCAGGCGACAAGCTGCCGGAGACCGTCGCCGCGATGGCGGCGGTGAAACAGCAGCACGACATCGAGATCACCGCCGCCGTCTCCATCGCCGGCGTGCGCGTGCTGCGCTGGTACAAGCTCACGGAGGCGGTCGCGTCGCTCGCCCGTTCGGTCAAGGCCGAGAAGGACGCGAACTCGCCGTTCATCACGGGACCGCTGCAGATCGGCGAGTACGACGCCCTGCTGGTCGCTCCCGCGACCGCCAACACCGTGGCGAAGATCGTCTACGGCATCGAGGACACGATGCTCACCAACGCAGTGGGGCAGACGGCCAAGTCGGACACGCCCATCTTCATCATGCCGGTCGACCTGCGTGAGGGGGTCACCGTGACGACACGGCCGGGAGGGGAGAAGCTGGAGCTCCGCATCCGTCGTATCGACGTGGAGAACTCCGACAAGCTGCGGGGGATGGAGGGCATCACGGTGTTCGAGTCACCCGACGAGATCGAGGGCATCATCCAGGATCTCGAGCGGAGGCGGGCCGCGCAGTGACGAGGGTGGCGGTCGAGACGGGCTCGCGCCTCCACCTGGGCTTCACCAACCTGGGCCGGGACCTGGGCCGCGGCTTCGGCAGCATCGGGGTGGCGATCGACAGGCCGTCCACCTCCGTCGTCGTCGAGGAGAGCGACACTCTGGAGGTACACGGCGAGGATCGCGAGGCGGTCCGCGCCGCGGTCCAGCGGTTCTGTGGGGTCTTCGCCGTGGAGCCTCGCGTCCGGGTGACGGTGCGGAACGCGATCCCCGAGCACGTGGGTCTCGGCTCCGGCACGCAGCTCGCCCTGGCGGTGGGCGCCGGCCTGGCCGCCATCTGTCGGGTCGACACCGACACCGCCGAGATCGCCGCGGCCGTGAACCGGGGCCGGCGCTCCGGGATCGGGGTGGCGGCCTTCGCCGGCGGCGGCTTCATCGTCGATGCCGGCGTCGCGCTGGCCGGAGCGGACCGTTCCCGGGTGGCCACCGTGGTGTGGCGACACGACATGCCCGCCGACTGGTGCTTCGTGGTCGCCGTGCCCAAGGGCGGGGAGGGCCTGAACAGCACCCGTGAGGAGAAGGTGTTCGCTGCGCTTGAGCCCTCGGTGCGCGTCTCCGAGGAGGTCTGCCGCATCACGCAGCTCCAGCTGATGCCCGCGCTGGTGGAGCGGGACCTCGAGGCGTTCGGACGCGCCCTCACGGCGATCGACTCCCGGACCGGGTCGTACTTCGCCAAGGTGCAGGGCGGGTTGTACTCCCACGCGGCGACGGAGGACCTGATCGCCCTCATGCTCTCGGAGGGCGCCGCCGGCGCCGGGCAGAGCTCGTGGGGCCCGGCGGTCTACGGCGTCGTGCGGGAGCCCTCGGCGCGGCGTCTGCAGGAGCGTGCCCGGGATTTCCTCGCGGCCCGTGCGCTCGGGGAGGCGGTGTTCGTGTGTCACGGACGCAACACGCCGGCACAGGTCGAGGTGCGCCGGGAGGAGCTATGAGCGTCCGTCGAGCTGCCGCCGCAGCCGCCGCAGGGACCCTGCGGCGGCCGAGCCCGGCGCGACCTTCTCGGCGACGCGCAGGTTCTCGTCCAGCTGGGCCAGCGTGGCCTCGCGGCCGGCGAGCCGGATGCGGGTGGCGAGGATGAGGCTCTCGACCAGCAGGGGCTCCGCGCGGTTGATGAGCCGCACGTCGGTATGGCGCGTCACGGCGACGACCCGCGCACGGACGCGGGTGAGGCCGCCGCGAGGCGCCGTGCTGACGACCACGAGCTCGATGGTCGCGGCCGAGTCGGCCAGACGAGGGGCGTCGATCCGGGACGCCCGCGCGAAGGTCAACTCCTCCGGGGCGTACAGCGCGCGGAAGAGCGTGTCCGCCCCCGCGGGGAGGTCGCAGACGAACACGCCGCTCGAGAGCAGCGCGCCGAGCGTGCGGGACGTGTCGTACAGGTCGAGGCGCAGGCTCCGGCAGTCGTCGGTGGCCACGCCCGCCGGAGCGGCGTGGGGGCGACCCTCGAGGGAGGTGCACACCACCGCTTCGTAGATCCAGCCGGGACGGAGGCCGAGCTGTCGGAGGAGTTGCTGCATGGACGGGTGAGCCTCCGGCTCGAGGTGGGCAACGTCAAGGTGAAGAGACGCGACACGAGTATACCGTGACATCATCGTGGTGCGGCGTCCCGCGTGCGGGACGGGCGCCGCGGAGCCGGGAAGGAGTGCGGCATGAAGAAGATCCTCATCCAGTTCGACAGCGACCGGCAGGCGGCCGTGTTCGACGCCGTCACGGCTTACGACGCCGGGATCGACGCGCTGCTCCAGTACGGCGACGTGAGACCCGAGGAGGTCCGCGATCTCGTGTACGGCGCGATGTTCACGCGCGGTCCGGGCGACCTCAAGAACACCGCCGTGTTCATCGGCGGTATCGACGTCGCCAAGGGTGAGGCTCTCCTCAAGGAGGCGGTCGGTGCGTTGTTCGACCCGCTGCGCGTCTCGGTGATGCTCGACGCCAACGGCTGCAACACCACGGCTGCGGCGGCGGTCGTGAAGGTCATCAGGTCCACGCCCGTGGCCGGGCAGAAGGTCGTGGTGCTGGCGGGCACCGGGCCGGTCGGCCAGCGGACGGCCGGCCTGCTCGCCGCGGAGGGCGCCGAGGTGGTGCTCACCTCGCGCACCGTGGAACGCGCCGAGGCCGCGTCGGCGGCCGTCAAGGAGCGGTTCGGGGTCGACGTCTCGGCGGCCGCGGTGGCCGATCTCGCCGCGACGCGGCAGGTGCTGGAGGGCGCCCGCGCCGTGGTGTGCACAGGAGTCGAGGGCGTGCAGTTGATCCCCGAGGACCTGTGGAGGAGCCACGAGACCCTGCAGGTGCTGGCCGACGTGAACGCCGTGCCGCCGCTCGGCGTCGAGGGCACCAAAGCGACCTGGAACGGCAAGGAGATCGACGGCAAGCTCGTCTTCGGGGCGCTCGGCATCGGCGACCTCAAGATGAAGGTGCACAAGCGGTCGGTCGCACGTCTGTTCGAACAGAACGATCTCGTCCTGGACGCGGAGGGGATCATGGCCACGGCGAAGGAACTCGCCGGGTGACGCGACTCGCGCTCATCGGCGTGAGCGTCCGGGCGCTGGCGGAGTCCGCCGCGCTGGCCGGCGAGGAAGTGGTGGCGGCCGACTTCTTCGGCGACCGCGACCTGGCGCGTGTCTGCGAGTCCTACGCCGTGGGTCGCGACCTCGGGTTGCCGCTCACGGCGCAGGGCCTCGCGACCGCCGCGCGCCGTCTGCGGGCGGACGCGGTGGTCTACGCCGCCAACCTGGAGAACCACCCCGAGGTCGTGGCGGGGATCTCCGGCTGGGCCCGGGTGATCGGCAACGACGCCGCCACCCTGGCCCGGGTGCGGGACTGGGCCTCGCTGCGGCGTGTCTGCGCGGCCGCCGGCATCGCCGTGCCCGAGACGCTGCTCCCGGGCGAGGAGAGACGCGCGCGCGCCGGCGTGAGGTGGTTGCGCAAGCGCCGGCGCAGCGGCGGCGGACACGGCGTGCGCCGCTGGTGCGGCACGGCGCTGGACGCGGACCACCTGCTGCAGGCCGAGATCCCCGGTCGGCCGGCGTCGGTGGCGTTCGTGGCCGACGGCCAGGGCGCCCGTGTGCTGGCCGTGAGTGAGCAGTTGATCGGCCGTCGCCGGCTCGGCGCGCGGGGCTTCACCTGGTGCGGCAACCTCGTGCCGTTCACGACCGCACCCGCCGAGGCCGACGCCCTGCTCCCGCAGGCGCGCCGGGCGGCGACCGTGCTGACCAGGCACTACGGTCTGCGCGGGCTCAACGGTCTCGACTGTGTGGTGGAGCGCGACGTGCACGGAGCGCTGCGACTGTGGCTGATCGAGGTCAATCCGCGCTTCACCGCTTCCATGGAGCTCGCGGAGGCGGCCGTCGGTCGCAGTCTGTTCGCTCTCCACGTCGCCGCGTGCGAGGGGCGCCTGCCCGCCGACCTCCTCGAGACGACCCCGCAGGGGCACGCGGCCAAGGGAGTGGTGTACGCTCGCAGGATGTGCACGATGCCGGCGACGACCGACTGGCGGCTGCGCGGGAGGAGCGACGTCCCGTGGCCGGGCCAGCGGATCGAGAAGGGCCACCCGGTCTGCAGCGTGCGCTGTGCAGGTGCGAGTCGCGCCGCGTGCCTCACCGGGCTCCGGCGGGCGGCCGCCGCCGTGTACGAGGAGATCGAGGCTCCGGTCGCGGGCGTGCAGCCCGGACCGGCGCCGGAGACGGGTGCCCGTGTGCTCGCCCGCACCGAGACCCCGGCGCAGGGACCGCCGGGACCATACGTCGAGGAGGTCCTTTGATGCTCGGCATCCTTGGAGGCAGGGTCTACGACCCGCAGAACGGCAAGGACGGAGAGGTCGCCGACGTCTGGATCGACGACGGACGCGTGGTCGCGCCGCCGCCCGCGGACGAGCGCGCCCGGGCCGAGGTGGTCGACGCATCGGGGCTGGTCGTCATGCCCGGAGGCGTGGACCCGCACGCCCACATCGCGGGCGGCGAGGTCAACGCCGGACGCAAGCTGCGGCCGGAGGACCACCGCGGGCGCGAGCGGGCGCTGCGCGGCGATCTGCGTTCAGGGACGGCGGGCACCAACCCGACGACCCTGGCGACCGGCTACATGTACTCGGAGATGGGGTACACGACGGTGATGCAGGCGTCGGCGATCCCGCTCGTCGTCCGGCACGCGCACGAGGAGCTGGAGGACACCCCCAACCTCGACAACGGCGTCTACGTCGTGATGGGCAACAACCACTTCGTGATGCAGGCGATCGCCGACGGTGAGCCGGAGCGGGCGAAGGACTACGTGGCGTGGCTCCTCAACGCGACGCAGGGCTACGCCATCAAGATCGTCAACCCGGGCGGGGTGGAGAACTGGAAGTGGGGCAAGAACGTCAGCGAGCTGGACGACGAGGTGATCGGCTACGGCTGCACGCCGCGTCAGATCGTGCAGACGCTCGCCTGGTGCGCGGATGAACTGAAGCTGCCGCACTCGATCCACCTCCACGGGATCAACCTGGGCCGCAGCACGAGCGCCCGCACGACCATCGAGACCATCAAGGCGCTGGACGGACACCGGGCGCACCTGTGTCATCTTCAGTTCCTGAGTTACAAGTCGGGGCCGGGGCACGTGCACACCTCAGACGCCGCCGCCGTCGCCGAGGCGGTCAATGCGGCGTCGCGACTCACGGTGGACGTCGGCCAGATCGTGTTCGGCGACGCGACCACGATGACCTGCGACGGCCCTCTCCAGCACACCCTGCACGAGACGGTGGGCGGGCGCTGGGTCAACTCCGACGTCGAGTGCGAGTCCGGCGGGGGTATCGTGCCGGTGAGGTATTCGCCCAAGAACCCGATCAACGCCACGATGTGGCTGGCCGGCCTGGAGCTCTTCCTGCTCATCGACGACCCGTGGCGCGTGTATCTGACGACCGACCATCCCAACGCCGGCTGCTTCTTCGACTATCCCCAGGTGATCCGGCTGCTGATGGACCGGGACTACCGGGCGGAGATGCTGTCCACCCTGAACCCCCGGGCCCGCAAGCGCTCTCCGTTGCCCGAGCTGGATCGCGAATACTCGCTCTACGAGATCGCCGTCATCACCCGGGCAGGACCGGCGCGGGCGCTCGGGCTGACCCGCAAGGGGCATCTGGGCGTCGGGGCTGACGGGGACGTGACGGTATACGAGGAGCAGGACGACAAGCAGGCGATGTTCGCGCGTCCCGTGCGCGTGTACAAGGGCGGCCGGCTCGTGGCCCGCGACGGCGAGGCGGTCGCCCACGTCGAGGGGACGTCGTTCTCGGTCGCCCCGCCGTACGACCCCGAGGTCGTCGAGTCCTACGTGAAGCCGGGCTTCAGCGACTACTCGGTACAGTTCGACAACTACGCGGTGCTGCACGAGGCCGGCGAGACGACGCTCGTGGCGTGCGGCTGAGGGAGGTGTGATGGAGTCGGACGACAGCTGCCACAACGCGTGCGCCCAGCGGGACGTCCAGAGCGAGGCCCCGGTCGACCCGGCTGCGCTCAGCCGCGCCGGCATCACCAATCTGCGGCGCATCATCTCGATCCTCGACGATGACCGGCCGGCGCTCTTCTACGCCTCCCTCGACCTCTTCGTCGACCTCGATCCGACGCAGGCCGGCGTGCACATGTCGCGGTTCAGTGAGGTCGTCGAGGATCTGGCCGAGGGGGTGACCCGCGAACCGTTCGCCGATGTGGAGTCGCTGGCAGGCCGCATGGCGGCCCAAGTGCTCGAAACGCAGGAGGCCGTGCGCGCCGAGGTGCGCATCCGGGCGCAGACGCCGATCATGAAGACGACGCCCGTGACCGCGCGCCCCACACAGCAGCTGTACACGCTCATCGGAGTCGGTGCGGCCACAGCGGCGGGCGTCCGCCAGCTCGTCGGGGTCGAGGTGAACGGTCTCACCGCCTGCCCCTGCGCGCAGGACCTGGTGCGCACCCGCTCGCGTGAACGGCTGCTCGAGGAGGGGTTCAGCGACGAGCAGGCCGAGCGCATCCTGGCGGTGGTGCCCGGCGCCTCGCACAACCAGCGTGGGCGCGGCACCCTGCTGGTCGGCTCCGAGGCGCGGCTGCGCGCCGAGGACCTCGTGCGGATCGTGGAGGCATCGATGAGCTCGGAGATCTACGAGCTCCTCAAGCGCCCGGACGAGCTGTACGTGGTGGAGAAGGCGCACCGCAACCCGCGCTTCGTGGAGGACGCGGTGCGCGCCATGTTGAGGGCGATCGTGGACCGGTATCCCGACCTGCCGGGAGACACGTTCGTGCTCGCGCGGCAGGAGAACTTCGAGGGCATCCACGAGCACAACGCGTTCGCGGAGCGGTTCGGGGTGCTGGACGAGATACGCCCCGAGTTCGCAGAGGGCGCGCGCACGGTGCGGCACACGTCGCTCGACCGCTGGCTGTTCGGATGAGGTGAGCGACGACGGCGGAGAAGTCATACCTGTTCGTCACCGGCCGGCTGGCGGCCGATGCGCTGGAGGCGACGCTCGAGGACGCGGCGCTCGACTTCGGGTACGAGGTCGAGGTGCTGCCGAGCTCGGTCGCCGCGCTCATGCGCGCCGAATGGATCGCGCGGAGGCTCACGGACAGCCGCGGCTGCACGACGGTGATGGTGCCGGGCCTCTGCCGCGGCGACCTGGCGCTGATCGAGGAGGCGGCCGGCGTGCCCGTCGCCAAGGGTCCCAAGGACCTCCTCGACCTGCCGCAGTATTTCGGGCGGGAGCGCGTGCTGCGCGGCTACGGCGGGTACCACGTCAGGATCCTCGCCGAGATCGTGGATGCATGGAACCTCCCGGTCGCGGAGGTCCTCGCTCGAGCCGAGTACTACCGCGCCGCGGGGGCCGACGTCATCGACCTCGGCTGTCCGCCGATGGAGCCGTACGACGGCGTCGAGGCCGCGGTCACGGCACTCAAGGAGCGCGACTTCGCGGTCAGCATCGACACCTTCGAGCCACGCACCATCCGCGCGGCGGACGCGGCCGGGGTCGACCTCCTGCTGAGCGTCAACCGGCAGAACATCGACCTCGTCCCGGACCTGCGCTGCAAGGTGGTCGTGATCCCGGATTTCGGCGAGGGTCTCGAGTCTCTGGAGCGCAACGCGGCCGAGGTCGCGGCGACCGGCGTCCCGTACGTGCTCGATCCCATCCTCGACCCGCTCGGCTTCGGCTTCACGGCCGCGGTGGAGCGCTACGCGGAGACGCGGCGGCGCCATCCCGAGGCGGAGATCCTCATGGGCGTGGGCAATCTGACCGAGCTGACGGACGTGGACAGTACCGGCGTCAACGCCGTCATGGCCGGCGTGATCGAGGAGCTCCACATCGACTACGTGCTGACCACGGAGGTGATCAGCTGGGCTGCCGGCGCCGTGCGTGAGCTCGATCTCGCGCGCAAGCTGATGTACTGCGCGCGCGAGAACCGGGTGCCCCCCAAGTCGATCGACGACCGGCTGGTCGCGCTCAAGGACGTGCCGTTCCGGCGGTACACCGAGGATGAACTGCGGTCGATGCAGGCCAAGGTCAAGGACCGTAACCTGCGTATCTTCACCGGCGCCGACAGGGTGTACGTGTTCAACCGTGACCTCTTCCTCGAGGGGACCGATCCCCGCGAGATGTTCGCCGCATTGCAGGTGGACGACGCCGGCCACGCCTTCTACCTCGGGCGCGAGCTGGAGAGGGCCGCCCTGGCCGTCAAGCTGGGCAAGAAGTACGTCCAGGAGTCGCCGCTGCGCTGGGGCTACCTGGACGGGGACGGCGACGACGGATGAGCGCGGTCGTGCCACGTGTCGTCGGTGTCGACCCCGGGACCGTCAGCTTCGACGTCTGCGGGCTGCACGGTGAGGAGCTCTTCCTCGACGAGAGCCTCGCGACTGAGGACGTCGCTGCGCTCCCGGACCTCCTGCTGGAGGTGCTGCGCAGCGCCGGGCCGGTCGATCTGGTGGTGGGCCCCTCCGGATACGGGGCCCCCTGGACCACCGCGGACGAGCTGGACGACGACGCCCTCGACCTGCTCCTTCTGGGGGAGCCGGGGCTCGGACGCGGGACGGTGATCGGCGGCATGGGGCGCGCCCTTCGGGCGCTGCGCGGGAGCGGCCTGCCCGTCCGCTTCGCCCCCGGCGTGGTGCACCTGTCCACGGTCCCGGCGCACCGCAAGGTCAACCGCATCGACATGGGGACCGCCGACAAGGTCTGCGCGGTGGCGTTGGCGGTATGGGACCAGGCCCGCCGGCTCGACCTGGCCTGGGCGCGGACCTCGTTCATCCATCTCGAGCTCGGGGGCGCCTTCACGGCCGTGACCGCCGTCGAGCACGGGGCGATCGTCGACGGCAGCGGAGGCACGTCCGGACCCCTCGGGTTCCGCGCCGCCGGCGCGCTCGACGGCGAGCTCGCCTTCCTGCTCGGCGACTTCCCCAAGTCGTGTCTGGCCAGCGGCGGTGTCGCCGCCATCGTCGGGCGGCCACACGCCGCGCCCGACGAGCTCGTCGCGGCCGCCGCAGGGGACCCGCGGGCGGCGCTGGCCTGGGACGCCTTCTTCGAGGGCCTCGCGAAGACGGTCGCGGCCCAGGCCACGGTCGTGTCTGCCCCGCGGGAGGTGCTGCTCTCCGGCAGGTTGAGCCGCCTCGCCTGGGTGTTCGAGCGGTGCCGGGCGGCGTTCGGTGCAGTCGCGCCCGTGCGCCGCGTCCAGGGGTTCGCCACGGTGGCGAAGGAGGCGGCCCAGGGGGCCGCCCTGCTCGCCCAGGGTCTCGCCGGCGGGCAGTGCGCAGGACTTGTGGACGCCATGGGTCTGTGCGACGTGGGCGGGACCGTCTTGGACCATCTGTACATGGACGGCGTGGACGAGGTGCGCAGCCGATATCGGGTCGATGCGACGCGCCCGCCGGTGTTCTCAGACAGGAGGGAGGACGCGTGCTGATCAACGGAGTGGAGATCGAGGACACCTTCGCCGAGGCGTTCGGCATGTGGGGATCGCGGCTCATCATCACCGGCGCCAACGAGCGCTGGGCGCGGACCGCCGCCGAGGCGGCGACCGGGCTCGCGACCTCCATCATCGGCTGCGGCTGCGAGGCCGGAGTCAACCGGCTGGCCGACGACGAGGAGACCCCGGACGGGCGCCCCGGTGTGGCGGCGCTGTTCTTCACCGTCTCGCGCTCGAGCATGGAGGCACAGCTGCTGACGCGGGTCGGGCAGGCGGTCATGACGTGCACCAGCTCGGCGTGCTACGACGGGCTCGAGGCCGAGGAGCGGCTCAAGATCGGCGGCAAGCTGCGCTACTTCGGCGACGGCTTCCAGGGCAGCAAGAAACTGGGCGGGCGCAGGCTCTGGCGGGTCCCGGTGATGGACGGGGAGTTCGTCGTGGAGGAGACCTTCGGCGTCGCCAAAGGCATCGGCGGCGGCAACTTCTTCATCATGGCCGAGGACTACCCGACCGCGCTCGCCGCCGCCGAGGCGGCGGTGGACGCGATCGGCGACGTGCCCGGCGTGATCCTGCCGTTCCCCGGCGGGATCGTGCGCAGCGGCAGCAAGACCTCGTCCCGCTACAAGGGACAGCACGTGTCCAGCAACACGCCGTACTGCCCCACCATCCGGACGGTGATCGGGGACACCGCCCTGCGCAAGGGCGAGAACGCGGTGCTCGAGATCGTCCTGGACGGGTTCTCCGAGGAGGGCATGAGCAGGGCCATGGGCGTCGGCATCCGGGCCGCCTGCATCCCCGGGGTCACACGCATCACGGCCGGCAACTACGGGGGGACGCTCGGCCAGTTCCAGTTCCCTCTCCACCAGCTCCTGAAGGCGTGACCGCGATGACGATGAAGGGAGGTCGTGCCTGATGGGTTGTGTCTCGTGCACAGGGGCGGTGCTCGACGGCAACGTCCTGACTCTCGTGCGCCGTGAGGCGAGCCCGGAGGCGGTGGACGGCTCCGGCATCAGCCCGGACAGGTTCCTCGGCAAGAGCGCGGCCGAGATCGCGCGGCTTCCGGCGCGTCTGGGGGGCCGCGAGGTCACGCTCGGCGACCTGTTCGCGATCGAGGGCTTCCACCCGGAACAGATCGTGGTGCGCGGGGACGTACGGTCGCTCACGGATCTCGGGCGGGGGATGACCCGCGGCGAGGTCACCGTCCTCGGCGACGTGGGGCCGCGGGTCGGCGCCGAGATGCGCGGCGGGGAGATCGTCGTGCAGGGCGCCGCCGGCGACGCGCTCGGCGCCCGCATGCGCGGCGGACGGATCCTCGTCGAGGGCGGCGCCGGCGACTTCTGCGGCACCGCCGCGGGGGAGCCCGGCCAGACGGGCGGCACGATCGTGGTCCGCGGCCCGCTGGGGAAGGAGGCCGGGGCCCGCATGCGCGGCGGCATGCTCGTCGCCCTGGGGAGCACCGGCGAGCGCACCGGCGCAGACATGGAGGCCGGGACCATCTTCGTCGCCGGCCGCACCGGGCCGGAACCGGGCCTGGGCATGCACGGCGGCACCATCGTCGTGTTCGGCGACGCGGAGCCCCCGGCGACGTTCGACTACGCCTGTACGTATCAGCCGGTCTTCCCCGGTGACTACCTGCGCGAGCTGCGCCGGTGGGGCCTGGCGGAGGAGGACGGCGGCGTCGAGGGCGCCTTCCGACGGTACCTCGGCGATCTGGACAGTGTCGGGAAGGGAGAGATCCTCGTCCGTGATCAGTCTTAACGAACTCTCTGCAGCCGTCGTCGACAGGATGGTCGTCCGCGCCGAGCCGCTCGGCGTGGCCGTGCACCGTCTGGACGGCGGCGCTCTCGTGCTCGACGCCGGCGTCGGCGTGCCCGGGTCCTTCGAGGCGGGCCGCCTGTTCGCCGAGGTGTGTCTGGGCGGGCTCGGCGAGGTGACCTTCTGCGACCTCGCCTTCGGCCGCGTCGTGCTGCCCGGTGTCACCGTCTCCGTGAGCCGCCCGGCGTGGGCCTGCATGGCGGCCCAGTACGCGGGGTGGGCCGTCGACATCCCCGTCGGCGATGGACGCAAGAGGTATTTCGCCATGGTCTCCGGCCCGGCACGCGCGCTGTACCGCGGCGAGGCGCTCTTCAACGACCTCGACTACGCCGACCAGGCCGGGGTCGCCGTCCTCGCACTCGAGACGCGCAAGCTCCCGCCGGCGGAGGTCGCCGCATGGGTGGCGGCGAAGTGCGGTGTGGAGCCCTCGGGGGTACAGCTGGTCGTCGCCCCCACGGCCAGTCTCGCCGGGTCGGTCCAGATCGCCGCCCGCGTCGTCGAGACGGGGCTGCACAAGATGCACGAGCTCGGCTACGACCTGGCCGCCGTGCAGGCCGGGATCGGCACGTGCCCGCTGGCGCCGGTGGCGGCCGACGACCTGACCGCCATCGGACGGACCAACGACGCGGTGCTGTACGGAGGCCGGGCCTGGTACACGGTGGACAGCGACGACGCGACGATCGAGGCGATCGTGGAGCAGCTCCCCTCCTCGGCGTCCCGCGACTACGGGACCCCCTTCGGCGAGCTGTTCAAGCGCTACGACGGCGACTTCTACAAGATCGATCCGATGCTGTTCAGTCCGGCGGAGGTCGCGCTCACCAGCTCACGCAGCGGACGCACCTTCCTTGCCGGCGCCGTGGACGACGCGATGATCGCCCAGACGCTGCTGGCGTGAGGGCGGTCATCCTCGGGCAGAAAGGCGGCTGGCATACCGAGAGCCTGGCCGCCGCCCTCGCCCGGCGCGGAGTCCACGCCGAGGCGCTGCCGATCACGCGGCTCACGGCGCGTGTGGCCGGCGCGCCGGGCCTGCGGGCCGCCGCGGTCGACCTCGACGAACAGGACGTGGTCTTCGTCCGTGCCGTGCCGGCCGGCTCGCTCGAGCAGGTCATCTTCCGCATGGACGCGCTGCGCGTGCTCGAGGAGCACGGTGTGCGGGTGGTGAACTCGCCGCGCACCATCGAGCACGGAGTGGACAAGTACTACGCCGCCGCACGGCTGGAGGCGGCCGGGATCGCCACCCCGGCGACGGTGGTGTGCGAGCGGTTCGAGGACGCCATGGAGGCGTTCGCGGCGCTCGGCGGTGACGTCGTGGTGAAGCCGCTGTTCGGCTCCGAGGGACGGGGGATCGTGCGGGTGAACGACGAGGACACGGCGTACCGGGTCTTCCGGGCACTCGAGCTGGGGCGGTACGTCTATTGCGTCCAGGTGTTCGTCGATCACGGGCACGAGGACATCCGCGCCTTCGTCGTGGGTGACGCGGTGATCGCCGCCATGCGCCGCGTCGGCTCGCACTGGAAGACCAACGCGGCGCAGGGCGCGAGAGGAGAGGCCCTGGCGGTGGACGACGGCCTCGCCGAGCTCAGCGTCCGCGCCGCTCATGCCCTGGGGGCGGAGCACGCCGGCGTGGACCTCTTCGACGACGGGGAGGGCGGCTACTGTGTCGTGGAGGTGAACACGATCCCCGGCTGGAGGGCGCTGGGCGCGGCGACGGGGATCGACGCCGGCCAGGCGCTGGTCGACCACGTCCTCGCGGGACGGTCGTGACGATGCCGTCCTCGGCCGAACTCGCCCGCGCGGCGCAGTTGGCGTGCGTCGCCGAGGCGGCGACTGAGAAACCCGGCAACGTGACGCCCACGCGCGCGTTCCACGACTGCACGTACGAGGACTTCCTGGCCAGCGCAGTCGCCGTGGGCCCCGCGTTCGGCGCCGCCGGAGAGGCGTCCGTCGGCCAGACGATCCTTCGGGCCGTGCGTGCGACACGGGCCCTCGTCGAGACCAACACGAACCTCGGCATCGTCCTCCTGCTGGCGCCGCTGGCACGGGCCGCGGCGCTCGCCGGAGACGAAGGCGACCTGCGCGCGGCCCTGCAGGGCGTGTTGCGCGGCCTCGACCGCGAGGACGCGCGCGACGCGTACGCGGCGATACGTCTGGCGCGGCCGGCGGCCATGGGGGAGGAGGGCGAACACGACGTCGCCCGTGAGACGCCGGAGGTCACGCTCCTGCAGGCGATGGAGCTGGCCCGCGAGCGTGACTCCGTGGCGCGCGAGTACTGCACCGACTACGCGATCACGTTCACCTGCGGGCTTCCTGCACTGACGGCGGCGTGGTCGGCCGGACTGGGGCTGCGTGCATGCGTGTTGCGCGCGTACCTCGAGACGCTGGCCGAGGTGCCGGACACGCTCATCGCGCGCAAACTCGGCCGGGCGGCCGCCGAGCGCGTCTCGCACCGGGCCGCCGAGGTGCTGGCGGCGCAGGCCGGCGGAGCCGAGGTGCTCGATGTGGAGCTGGCGCGGTTCGACGCCGAGCTGCGCGACGACGGCCATCGGCTGAACCCGGGGACCACCGCCGATCTCGTCTGTGCGGCCCTCTTCGTCTTCCTGATCTCGAGAGGGGCTCCGCGTGAGCTGAGCCCCTCAGCGGAGCGGTGGTGACCTCAGGCCCCGGAGAGATCCGTGAGGTCGGCGGCGCCGATGGAGCCGCTGTGCAACGCCGTGGCGACCAGGACCGCGTCGGCGCCGACCTCCTGGAGTGCGTGCAGGTCCGCCGCGTCCTTCACGCCGCCGCCGGCGACGAGGCGGGCCTCCGGCAGTCGGCCCCGCACGGCGGAGAGCGTGGCCAGGTCCGGGCCGCCGGAGGACCCGACGCGGTCGACAGGGAGGACGAGCAGCGCCGGCAGCGTGGATGCGTCGAGGCGGCGGAGGGCGTCGAGCGGCGCCGAGCCGCGCAGCTCCGGCGCCGCGCTGCGCACCACGCCACCCCTCATGTCCAGGCTGAGGAGGAGGCGCTCGTCCCCGATGTCCCGACGGAGGGCCTCCCAGCGCTCGACCGACGGCAGGGTCTCCGTCCCCACGACCGCCCGAGACACGCCGGTGGTGAGGAGATCCCGCGCGGCGGCCGCCGTCGTGACCCCGGCGTCGACCCAGAGCGCGGCGCGCACGGACCCCATCACGGAGCGAAGCGCGGCCAGGTTGTCCCCGGTCCCCTCGATGGCGTCGAGGTCGGCGACGTACAGCGCGGCGGCGGCCGCGACACGCTGCAGCGCGGACGCGACCGCGACCGGTTCGGACCCCTCTACCAGCACACCCTGGACCGGACGGTACTCATGGCGGCGGCCGGCCCGTCCGTGCACCACGACGCCGCCCAGCAGATCCAGCACCGGGACGATCTCCATGCCGTCCACTCCTTCCTCCATCCTCGTCCATGAGGCGGTGACCGGCGGCGGCAGGGCCTCCGCCGGCCCGGCGCCGCTCGCCGCCGAGGCGACCGCGATCCTCCGTGCCCTGCTGCGCGACTTCAGCGCGTGGGGCCGGCTGAGGGTCGTGGCCACCTGGGACGACCGCGACCCGGCGCCCACACTGCCGGCCGACGAGGTCGTGCCCATCCGGGCGTCATCCTACCGCGAGGACCTGGCGGCGGTCGCACGCCGCTGCGGCGCCGCCCTCGTGGTGGCGCCCGAGACGGGCGGCGAGCTCGAGCGCACGACCCGTCTCATGGAGGCCGTCGACGTCCTGGTCGTCGGCAGCCCGTCGTGGGCGGTGGCCGCCGCGGCCGACAAGGCGCGGTGCCCCGACCGTCTCGCGACGGCGGGCGTGGCGTGCCCCCGCACCGTTCTGACCACACCCCGGGGGGCGGTGGAGGATGCGCGCCACGTCGGGTACCCGCTGGTGATGAAGCCCCGGTTCGGCGCCGGCTGCGAGCGTGTGGCTCTCGCAGCGGACGAGGATGAGCTCGACGCCGCGCTGACGGCCTTCGGCCGGCGCGATGAAAGGGAGGTCGTGCTTCAGGAATACGTGCGGGGGGAGGCGGTCAGCGTCTCTCTGCTCGCCTCAGACGACGGTGTGCTGCCGCTGGGCGTGAACACACAGGACGTGCGTCCGGGGGTCCCCTTCGAGTACCGTGGAGGGGCGGCGGGCGTGGATCATCCTCGAGGGAAGGGGATCGTGGCGGCGGCGCGCGTCGCAGTGGGCGCGCTGCCCGGCCTCCGCGGCCATGTCGGAGTGGACCTCGTCGTGGCTCCGGACCGCTGCGTCGTGATCGAGGTCAATCCGCGCCTGACGACCTCGTACGTCGGCCTGCGGCGCGCGCTCCGCGCGAACCTCGCGGAGCTCGTCTGGCGAGCAGTCGTGGAGGGTCGTCTGCCGCGCCGCCTCGGCACCCGGGGTCCGGCGCCGATCACGTGGAGGCGGAGAGATGACTGAGCGTCAGGACGTGGCGGTGGGGTGGGACATCGGCGGCGTGAACGTGAAGGCGGCGCGCGTCCCGCTGCGGCGCGCGTCCGCCCGGGAGGCGGGCACGGTCGTGCTCCCGTTCGAGATCTGGCGCGCGCCCGAGCGACTGGGTGAGGTCCTGGAGGCTGCGGCGGACCGTCTCGGGCTCGCCGGAGACGAGCCCGCCGCGATCACGATGACCGCGGAGCTCTCCGACGCGTTCCCGACCCGGCGCGAGGGCGTGCGCGGGATCCTGCGGGCGCTGGGTGCGGCCTTCCCCCGGGCGCCGCTCGCCGTCGTCGGGATCGACGGTGAGCTCGCGTCCGTGACGGACGCTCTGACGCACCCCCTGGATTTCGCGGCCACGAACTGGGTGGCGTCCGCCCTGTACGTGGCGGCGCACGTCCCCGCCTGCGTGCTGGTCGACGTCGGGAGCACCACCACCGACATCGTCCCCGTCGCCGGGGGGCGGATTCTGGCGCAGGGCCGGACCGATGCCGAGCGGCTCGCCCGTGGGGAGCTCGTGTACACGGGGATCCTCCGCACCAATCCTGCGACCTTCGTGGAGCGCGTGCCCCTGCGGGGGCGGCTCACGCGGGTCGCCGCCGAGTGGTTCACGCAGACGGCGGACGTCTACCTGCTCCTGGGGCGCATCGGGGTGGGAGAGTACACCTGCCCGACCCCCGACGGGCGGACAATCAGCCCCGCCGCGGCTCATGCACGGCTCGCCCGCCTGGTGTGCGAGGACGCGGAGAGCCTCGCGGCCCCGGAGGCCGAGGCTCTGGCGGCATATCTGGCCGAGGCGCAGGTGCGGCAGGTGGCGGACGGCCTCGCCGAGGTGCTGTCGGGCCTCCCGCCGGAGCACGCCGCATCCCCGGTGGTGGCGGTGGGGGCGGGCGCGTTCGTCGCCGTCGAGGCCGCTCGCCGCGTCGGCCTCCCTGTGTTCGACGGTGCGGCGGTAGGTGTCCCGGCGCTGGCCGCGTTCCCCGCCGCCGCCGCCGCGGCTCTGCTCGTCGAGGACCTCCGTCGGCGATGAGCGGCACGGTCGTGAAGGTCGGCGGCAGTCTCGGGCGAGGAGGCGGACTGCGTGCCCTGTGCGTGCGGCTCGGTGAGCTCGGGCGACGCCACGCCCTGCTCCTGGTCCCGGGCGGCGGCGTGTTCGCCGACGTGGTACGCGAGCAGGACGAGCGCCTCGGTCTCGGCGACGACGCGGCGCACTGGATGGCCGTGGCCGCCATGGAGCAGTTCGGGCACGTGCTGGCGCGGCTGATCCCCGGTGCGACCACGGTCGACGACGAGGCGCGGGCGCGGCAGGCGCTCTCACGCCCGGGCGTCGCCGTGCTGCTGCCGTACCGGTGGCTCACCGGGTCCGATCCGCTGCCGCACGAGTGGGAGGTCACGTCCGACTCCATCGCGGCGTGGGTGGCGCGCGTCTGCGGCGCCGCGCGGCTGGTCCTGCTGAAGCCGAGCGCGGCTCTCGCCGTACCGTTGCCCTCGGGCGCTCCTGCCGGCGGTCCCAGGGCCGCGGAGGACCTGGCGGGGTGGCCGCCGGTCGACCGCAGGTTCCACGAGGTCGCCGCCGGCTTGAGGGTGGTCGTCGTGGACGGTCAGGACCCGGAGGGCCTCGAGGCCGCCGTGCACGTCGAGGACCCCGCCCGCGTCAACCTGCCGCCGCGACCTTGAGTCGGCGGACGGCCGACGCGTCGACCTGTCCGGAGAGACGGTCGCCGCCGCAGGCGGCGCCCCGGAAGCCGACGATGTCGGGAGCGATCGCAGCGAGGCGGGGGAGGTCGCGCTCGGAGAGCGACCCGGCGAGCGCACTCACGAGGCTGCGTCGACGGCAGTCCTCGACGAACCGGCGCAGGTCGTCGTCGCGCAGCGCCGAGAACAGGGTCCCGCCGTCCTTGCACGCCGTGTCGAGCATGCAGCCGTGGGCTCCCGCCGCGGCCGCCACCGCCGGCAGGAGCAGAGGCGGGAGCGCGCCCACGGCGTCGGCATCGGCGTAGCCCGCCGCCATGACGCGCGGCGGCCGGGCGGCCTCGGCCGCGGCGCGGCAGACGGCCCTGAGCAGCCGCAGGGCGGACGCTTCGTCCGACGGCCCCCGGAGTCCGACCTTGACGTACTCGACGCCGCAGGACGCCGCCCCGGCGGCGGCGAGGGCCGCCATGCCGGGCAGGTCGGGGACGTCGCCGATGGCGGCGCTGACCGGGACCGCGACGGGCGTCGCCACGCGCACGGCGCGCACGACGTGGGGGGCGGCCGCCCCGAGCGACCCCTCGTGAGGGTTCTTCACGTCGACGATGTCGGCGCCTCCTGAGACGGCGGCGCCGACCTCGGCCACGCCGACCACGCTGATGAGGAGTTGCATGCGGGGGGCCTCTCGACAGTATGCTCGCGGCATGAAGGCGTACTCCGACCCGCAGTCTACACAGCCGTTCTCGCCGGTCACAAACGTCACCCCGGGGATCGCCGCGGCGAGGGAGGCCGGGGGCGTCGTCGAAGGGTTCGCGCTGGAGACCGGCGAGGGGCTGATCTTCACGGTCAAGGGCCTGATCCACCCCCCCGACGGGACCGTCGCCTATCTGCGCTATCTGCCTGACGAGCGGGGGGAGCGCCGCCGTGACGGCGTGCCGTATCGCAAGGTCTACGCGTTCGACGACATGGTCGCGGCCTTGAAGGCCCACGGCGGGGCCGGGTTCCTGGTCGATGATCCGGTGCTGGGCGCCCGTCTGCAGATCGTGCCGGACGGACACGTCATCAGGGTGTACGACCCGCGGCGCCGGCTGGTCGAACTGCGTCGGGCGCCGGCCGACGCGCTGGAGGACGCCGCCGCGCGGCTGGCGGCCGCGGTAGGCGCGGCGGCGGGGGTGCCCGCGGGGGACCTCGGCATCAGCGGGTCGCTGTTGTTCGGGCTGCAGGCCCCGGACTCCGACCTCGACACCGTGGTCTACGGCGACGCGTCCTGCCGGATCGTGCACGAGACTCTGCGCAGCCTGCTCGCGGACCCGCGCTCCGGGCTGCGGCCGCACGATGCCGCGGGGCTGGCCGCCGTCGCGGCGGCGCACCGCCCGGACACGCCGATCTCCCCGAGCGACTTCGTACGTCTGCAGGGGCGCAAGGTCAACGAGTTCACGTTCGACGGGCGGGGCGTCTTCTTCCGCTTCGTCAAGCGCCCGGGGGAAGGGGGCGAACGGTACGGCGAGCGGCGCTACCAGCCGCTCGGACAGGCCGTCATCCGTGCGCGCGTGCACGACGCGCGCGAGGCCCTGTTCACGCCGTGCTCCTACGGCGTCGGCGACGTGACCGTCGTCGAGGGGGCGCCTGCCGACCGTCTGGGCAGCGTCGTCTCCTACCGGGGCCGCTTCGCCGACCAGGCGCGGGAGGGCGAGTGGATCACTGCGCGCGGCACCGTGGAGCGCGTCGTGCCGGCGGCGGGCGCCCCGTCGACCCGTCTGGTCGTGGGCGCTCCCGGCGACTTCCTCATCAGCGCGCCGGGCTGACCTGGTGACGGGAAGGGTGCGCCGCGCCGGCGGCGACGCCGGGGCACGGCGCTCCCGTGCTACCATGGGCCTCCCGCAACCCGACGAGGGACCCATCGTGTTCGACTCGCTCTCCGAGCGCCTGCAGGGCGCACTGCAACGACTCAAGGGCCACGGCAAGCTCACCGCCGAGGACGTCGACGCGGCCATGCGCGAGATCCGCCTCGCCCTCCTCGAGGCGGACGTCAATTTCAAGGTCGTGCGTCAGTTCGTGGCGCAGGTGAAGGAGCGGGCGCTGGGCGTCGAGGTCATGGAGAGCCTCACGCCGGCTCAACAGGTCGTCAAGATCGTCAACGACGAGCTCGTCGCCCTCATGGGCAGCGGCGACTCGCGGCTCGCCTTCAGCGGTCACCCGCCGACGGTCGTGCTCATGGCCGGCCTCCAGGGCTCCGGCAAGACGACCACCTGCGCCAAGCTCGCCAAGCTGCTCAAGAAGGACGGCAAGCGACCGGTGCTGATCGCCGCCGACGTCTACCGTCCGGCGGCCATCGAGCAGCTGCAGACGCTGGCCGGGCGCGTGGACGTCCCCTGTTACGCGCCCGGCGCCGACGTCGACCCGGTCGACATCGCGCGTGACGGCGTCGCCTTCGCGCGCTCCCACGGCGACGTGGCCATCATCGACACCGCCGGCCGCCTGCACGTCGACGAGGAGCTCATGGCCGAGCTGGTGCGGATCCGCGACGCCGTCAAGCCGCACAACGTGCTGCTCGTCGTCGACGCCATGACGGGTCAGGACGCGGTCAACGCGGCCGACGCCTTCAAGGGCCGCGTCGACCTCGACGGCGTGGTGCTCACCAAGCTCGACGGCGACGCCCGCGGCGGGGCGGCGCTCAGCGTGCGCGCCGTGACCGGCAAGCCCATCAAGTACGCGAGCACCGGGGAGAAGCTGGACGACTTCCACGTCTTCCACCCCGACCGCATGGCGAGCCGCATCCTCGGCATGGGCGACGTCCTCAGCCTCATCGAGCGGGCGGAGGAGTCGCTCGACGAGAAGAAGGCGGCGGAGATGGAGGCCAAGCTCCGCCGCGCGGAGTTCACCTTCGAGGACTTCCTCGACCAGCTCAAGCAGGTCCGCAAGATGGGCTCGCTCTCGAGCATCCTCGGTATGCTGCCCGGTATTCCCGGGATGAAGGAGCTCAAGAACGTCCAGGTGGACGACCGCCAGCTGGACCGGATCGAGGCGATGATCTTCAGCATGACGCGCCAGGAGCGGCGCCACCCCGAGATCATCGACGGCAGCCGCCGGCGCCGCATCGCCGCGGGCAGCGGCGCCAGCGTCCAGGAGGTCAACAACCTGCTCAAGCAATACCGCGAGATGCAGAAGATGCTCAAGATGTTCTCGAGCGGGCGGATGCGGGGGTTTCGCCTGCCGGGCATGAGCGGGTAGACTAACGGCTCGTGTGGCCCGACGCCGGGTCGCGTTCTTCCGAGAGAGTACCCTGAGGGGGTGACACCTGTTGGCAGTGAGAATGAGATTGACCCGGGTCGGGAGCACCAAGAACCCCGTCTACCGTATCGTCGTCGTCGATTCCCGGACGCGCCGTGACGGACGCGCCATCGAGACCATCGGTCAGTACAACCCGCGCACGGAGCCGTCGCTCATCAGCATCGATGAGGAGAAGGCGAAGAAGTGGCTGAGCGAGGGCGCGCAGCCCTCGCGCACGGTCAAGAAGCTGCTCTCCATCAAGGGCATCCGCAAGTGACGGGGGCCGCCCGGAGGCGACGGAGGAAGTACTGGGATGCTGAAGGACCTGCTTGAGTATCTGGCCAAGTCGCTGGTGGACGACCCCGACGCGGTCCATGTGGATGTCACGGAGACGGACACCACCGTGGTGCTGGAGCTCTCGGTGGCGAAGGACGACGTCGGCAAGGTGATCGGCAAACAGGGGCGTATCGCCCGGTCGCTGCGCACCATCGTCAAGGCCTCGGCCGTGCGCGACGGCAAACGTGCCGTGGTGGAGATCGTCGACTGAGCGTCGCGTGCCGAGGGGTCTTCTGAATCTCCCATGACCGACCTCAGCCTCTGGTCCGTCGGCACCTTGGGCAGGGTCCACGGCCTCAACGGAGAGCTGTATCTCAACCTCGCCCCCTCCGGCCTTGAGAGACTGGAGCTGGGAGAGCGCTTCCTGCTCGCCGGCGAGGACGCCGACCGTCCTCGTCCCTGTGTGGTGACGCGGGTCGGCGGCACAGACCGACGCCCGCTGGTCGCTCTCGACCTCGCCTCGACCCGCGAGGAGGCGGTGGCCCTGCAGGGACGGGAGCTCCTCGCCGCCGGGCCGCGGCTGGAGGAGCAGCCCCACTACCGCGTCGGTGATCTCCTGGGGTCCCCGGTGCGCACCGCCGCCGGCCGCCCGGTGGGTACGGTGCACGACGTGCTCGAGGCGCCCGCCCACGAGATCCTGACGGTGCGGGCGCCTCACGGGGCGGAGGTCCTCATCCCCCTGGTAGAGGAACTCGTCGTGCTGGAGGACGGAGTTCTGGTGGTGGTCGACGGACTCCTCGACGAACCCGGCGCGGAGGGCTGAGTCGTGCGCTTCGACGTGTTCACCCTGTTCCCGGCCGCCTTCGACTGGTATCTGACCCAGGTGCACATCCGTGCCGCCGGCGAGCTTGGTCACGAGTACCTGCTCACCGATTACCGCGACCACACCCCGCTCAGCCATCAGCAGGTGGACGACACCCCGTACGGCGGCGGCGCCGGCATGGTGCTGCGGATCGACGTGGTGTGCGCGGCCCTCGAGGCCGTCTTCGGCGTCGCGGCCGACCACGTCAAAGACGCACGCCGCGTCGTCGAGCTCACACCGAAGGGCAGGCAGCTCGACGACGCGCTCGCCGGCGAGCTGGCCGCCGGAGCCGACCTCGTCCTGCTCTGCGGCCGCTACGAGGGCATCGACGAGCGGGTCACCCACGTCGTCACGGACCGCGTCTCCATCGGGCCTTACGTACTCTCCGGAGGAGAGGTCGCCGCGATGGCGCTCCTCGACGCGGTCACGCGCAAGCTGCCCGGCGTGATCAGCAACCCGGCCAGCGTCGTGAGCGAGTCGCACGCGGCGGAGCTGGGGGGCGGGGCGGAGTACCCGCACTACACGCGCCCCGCCGAGTTCCGCGGATGGGAGGTCCCTGAGGTGCTGCGCAGCGGGCATCACGCCGAGATCGAACGCTGGCGCAGAGAGCAGGTCGAGCGCCGCTGAGGCGGCGCGTCCCGCCGTGGCCGCGTTTTGCCATGCCCCGACGGCCCTGTTAGACTAGCCGCCGTTTCGCTGAGGAAAGACGAGGGTCCGTGAACATCATCGAGAACATCGAGCGCGAGCAGCTGCGCGACGACATCCCGGCGTTCAAGGCCGGCGACACCGTGAAGGTCCACTTCAAGGTAGTCGAGGGCAGCCGTCACCGCATCCAGGTCTTCCAGGGCACCGTGATCAAGCGCCAGGGAGAGGGCGTGCGCGAGACCTTCACCGTCCGCAAGCAGTCCTTCGGGGTCGGCGTCGAGCGCACGTTCCCTGTCCACTCGCCGAAGATCGAGCGGATCGAGGTCGCGGCGATCGGCGACGTGCGGCGCGCCAAGCTCTACTACCTGCGCCAGAAGGTCGGCAAGAAGGCGCGCGTGCGCGAGAAGCAGCGCTGAGCCGGGGCGGCCGGCTGCCGCACGCCTGCGGCGGCTGACCTCCGCCGGCGGCCTCGTGCGGCGTGACGTCCGCCGCCGGCCCGCTCGCCCCCAGACCGTGCCCGCCCGTGCCTGCGGAGGCTCTGGTACACTCTCGCCCGGCGGAGCAGGAGGAAGATGAGCGACACGCACGACGGTGAAGCCGGGCGCGACCGGGGCGACAAGCAGGCGTCCACGACGCGCACCATCCTCGAGTACGTGGTGCTGGCGGTCGTCGCCATCAGCGTCGCGCTCCTGATCCAGGCGTTCCTCGTCAAACCCTACCGGATCCCCTCCGAGTCCATGGAGGACACCCTGCTCATCGGCGACCGCGTGCTGGTCGACCGCATCTCCTGGCGGTTCTCCGAGCCCGCCCGCGGCGACATCGTCGTCTTCCACCCGCCGTTCGCAGGGCCGGTGCTGATCAAGCGCATCATCGGCATGCCTGGAGACGAGATCTCCCTCGCGGGGGACGTCGTCCGGGTGAACGGGCAAGCGCTCAGCGAGCCCTACGTGCGCCGGGTGGACGGTGCGCCCGTCCCCACTGAGCCGTTCGACAACGGGCTGCCGTGGGCGTTGCAGCAGCCGTACGTCGTCCCCCAGGGGAGCTACTTCGTCATGGGCGACAACCGCGTGGACAGCGGCGACAGTCGGGAGTTCGGGCCGGTCTCGCGCGGCCAGCTGGTGGGGAAGGCGTTCGCGCGCTACTGGCCGCCGGGCCGCATCGGCGGCATGGGAGCCGGCTGAGCCGCGGCCCGGTCGCGGCCGTGAGCCGGCGCATCGCGTTCGATCTGGAGGCCGGCGGCGGCGACGGAGCGACCGTCGCGGGCGCGGACGAGGCCGGCCGCGGCTGTCTCGCCGGGCCGCTCGCCGCGGCTGCGGTCTCTCTGGACTACGCGGCGCTGGACGCGGCCGACCGCGAGGCCCTCGCCGGCCTCGACGACTCCAAACGACTCAGCCGTTCCCGGCGCGAGGCCCTCTACGCCGAGATCCTGGGCCGCGCCCGGCAGGTGGTGGTCGTGCTCTGCTCGCCGGCGACGATCGACCGGGAGGGCCTCCACCGCTGCAACCTGCGCGCGCTGACGCGGGCCGTCGAGCTCCTCCGGCCGGCGCCGGACGTCGTCCTGGTCGACGGCTTCCGCCTGCCGGGCTGTGGTCGGGAGCACAGGGCGCTGGTCGGCGGCGACCGCCTCTCCGCCGCCGTCGGCGCCGCCTCCATCGTGGCCAAGGTCACGCGCGACCGCCTCATGCGCAGTCTGCACGACGACTACCCGGCCTACGGTTTCGACAGTCACGTGGGGTACGCGACGGCCGCCCACCAGGCGGCGATCTGCAGGCACGGCGTCTGCGACCTCCACAGACTCTCCTTCGCGGCCGCCGCCTACCGGCAACTCGAGCTGGATCCGGACATCGCACGGGACCACTGAGGATCCTCCAGGCCGTACGAGCGGCAGGTCGACGATCCTCAAGCGTCACCCGGGGATGCCGATCGACACCCTCCGCGGGACGCCGCCTGCGCTCTAGGCTGGCGACATGGACTCCCGTCGACATCTCGGCCGTATCGCAGAGGCGGCTGCGGCCCGTCATCTCGTCACAGAGGGTTGGTCGCTCGTCGGCCGCAACGTGCGCGTGGGTCGCGGCGAGCTCGACCTGATCGTGCGCCGCGGCGACGTGCTCGCCTTCGTCGAGGTCAAGGCGCGGCGCAGCACGGACTACGGCACGCCCGAGGATGCGGTGGACGGCCGCAAGCGTCGTCAAGTCGCGCGCCTCGCCGAGCTCTGGCTGGCGGCGCGGCCGTGGGCGCTGACCGGCGTGAGCGAGGTGCGCTTCGACATCGTCGCCGTCGACGCGGCGGCGCGTCCGCCTGAGGTACGTCACCTCGAGGCGGCGTTCACGCGGGACGGATGACCGGCATGGCCGGGGACGGCGACGGCGGGCCGGAGAAGAGGACGTCATGTTGGCGCGGATCGAGACCGAGGCCCTGAACGGCCTCCAGGGCCACCCCGTGGTGGTGGAGGCCGACGTCGTGCCGGCGGCGCCGGCCTTCAGCGTGGTCGGCCTGCCCGACGCGGCGGTGCAGGAGAGCCGCGAGCGGGTGCGCGCCGCGATCGTGAACTCCTCATACCAGTTCCCGTCCCGGCGCATCACCGTCAACCTCGCCCCGGCAGATCTGCGCAAAGAGGGGCCCTCGTTCGACCTGCCCATCGCGCTGGCCTTCCTGTCGGCGACGGGTCAGGTCAGGGACGGAGCCGACGGTCGGGGCCCTTTGGCCGCGGTCGGCGAGCTGGGTCTGGACGGGAGCGTGCGGCCCGTCGCGGGGGCGCTCGCCATCGCGCAGAGCCTGCGGGCGCGCGGCGTGCGCGGGCTCATCCTCCCGGCCGGCAACGCCGGCGAGGCCGCGCTGGTGCCGGGGCTGGAGGTCTATCCGGCGCGGACGCTCACCGAGGCCGTGACGCAACTGGAGGCGGGCGGCGGAGAGGCCGCCGCGCCCGCCGACCTCGACAGCCTGCTCGCCGCTGCGCTGGACGACGAGGCCGACTTCGCCGACATCATCGGGCAGGAGGTCGTCAAGCGCGCCCTCGAGATCGCAGTGGCCGGAGCGCACAACGTGCTCATGACAGGCCCGCCCGGCGCCGGCAAGACGATGCTGGCCCGGCGCCTCCCCGGCATAATGCCTCCGCTCACGCGTGAGGAGGCCCTCGAGATCACGCGCGTCCACAGCGTGGCGGGGCTCCTGCCGCCCGGCCAGCCGCTGGTGGTGCGGCGGCCCTTCCGGGCGCCGCACCACAGCATCTCCTCGCCCGGGTTGATCGGGGGCGGCGGCACGCCGCGTCCGGGCGAGGTCAGCCTCGCGCACCTCGGTGTGCTGTTCCTCGACGAGTTCCCCGAGTACAGGCTCGCCGCGCTCGAGGGTCTGCGTCAGCCGCTCGAGGACGGTGAGGTCACGATCAGCCGCCGGCTCACGTCGGTCACGTTCCCTGCCCGGTTGATGCTGGTCGCCGCGATGAACCCGTGCCCGTGCGGCTTCCGCGGCGACCGCGAACGTGAGTGCGTCTGTTCGGGCCACAGGCTGCAGCAGTACCGCTCCCGTCTCAGCGGTCCTCTGCTCGACCGGATCGACCTCCGGCTCGACGTCCCCCGAGTGCCGCCCGCGGCGCGCCGCGGGCGGCGTCCGTCCGAGGCGTCGGCGGCGATCCGGGCGCGTGTGGGGCGGGCGCGGGACCGGCAGGTACGCCGGCTGGCGAGCACCGGCGTGTACGCCAACGCCCACATGAACGCTCGTCAGCTCCGGACGTCCTGCCGCCTCGACCCGGCGGCGGCCGCCCTGCTCGACCAGGCCTACGACCGCATGCGTTTGAGCGCGCGCGCCGCGGACCGCGTCGTCAAGGTCGCGCGCACCATCGCCGACCTCGACGGATCCGACGTGATCGCGGTGCAGCACATCGGCGAGAGCCTCAGCTACCGCGACCGGCGCGGTGAACCCGGTGCCTGAGCGGATGCCCGGGACTCGGGCGATGTGCGTGTGGCTGGGGACGCTCGCCTCCTGGCGTCCGGGCCTCATCGGCCGGCTGGTGCGTGAGTGCCGTACCACAGCCGCGGTGCTCGCGCAGGATCCGGCGGATATCGCCGCTTTCGCGCGACGGGAGGTCCCGAGGCGGCGAACGCGGGGCGGAGAGGCGGCTGCGTCCGTGGAGCAGGCGACCGATGAGGGGCGGTTCGCCGCGGCGCTCGCCGCCGGTCCGGGGGTCACCCTGCAGCGCATGGAGAGCCGCCCTCCCGGCGACTTGGTGGTGGCCTGGAACGAACCGCTCTATCCCGACCAGCTGCGCGATCTCCCCGATCCCCCGCTCTGCCTGTTCGCGCGCGGGGGGCCAGACGGCGCCGCGGTCCGGACCCGTCTGGCCGCCATCGCGGATGCGCCCCTCGTGTCCGTGGTGGGCACGCGCTCCCCGTCCGCCTACGGCGAGGAGATGGCGCGACGGCTGGCGGGCGATCTCGCCAGGCGGGGGCTGGCGGTGGTGAGCGGCCTCGCACTGGGCATCGACGCCGTCGCCCAGGCGGCCGCTCTGGACGCGCCCGCTCCGTCTCCCGCCGGGCTCCCCCGCACGGTCTCGGTGCTCGGCTGCGGCGCCGACGTCGTCTATCCGCGCCGCAACCTGCGCCTGTACGAGCGCGTCGTCCGCGACGGTCTCATCCTCAGCGAGTTCGCCTGGGGTGTGTCCGCGCGCGCCTGGCGGTTCCCGGCGAGGAACCGGGTCATGGCGGCCCTGGGGAGAGCCGTGGTGCTCGTCGAGGGCGCCAGGCGGAGCGGAGGGCGGATCACCGTCGCGCACGCCGCCGACCTGGGGAGGGAGGTCCTGTGCGTCCCCGGCGAGGCCGGGAGGCGCCTCAGCGAGGCGCCCAACCGTCTGATCGCGGAGGGGGCCAGGGTCTGCGAGAGCGTCGACGACGTACTCGCCGCCATCGGCGTCCCCTCCGTGAGGCCGGGGGAGACGGCGGAGGACGCCCCGCCGTCGGTGTGCCCCTCGCACGGCTCCGCCGTGCGCGACGTCCTCGAGGCTCTGCAGGACGCGCCGGCCACGGTGGACGAGCTGGCCCGGCGCTGCGCCCTCTCCGTCGCTGCCGCGGCCGCCACGGTCAGCGGTCTCGAGATCGAGGGACTGGCGCGGCGCGAGGACGGGGGGAGGTATCGGCTCCTGCGGGTCTGAGGTGAGCCGAGGCAGGAAGGCGCGCGCCGCGCGTTGAAAGCTAGGTCGCCTCAGGGGGTGCGCGTTGGCAACTCCGCACGAGAGCGGCGCCCGACAGACCGACACCACAGACGACTGCGCGGCGCGGGCCGATCCGTCGGGCCTGCATCGGGCGTTCCTGCGCGATCTCGAGGTGGCCGGCGCCAGCGCAGCCACCCTGAGGTCCTACGCCTCGGACCTGCAGCAGCTGCTGGAGTGGCTCACTGAGCACGACCTCACGGTCATCGGGCTCGACCGCCGTCGGGTGCGCGGCTTCTGCGCCGACCTCGGGCGTCGCGGCTACGCCCCGGCCACACTGGCGCGCAAACTCTCGACCCTGCGCGGCTTCACCCGTCACCTCACCGAGAGAGGGACGCTCGCGGCGGACCCGGCGCGGGGCCTGCCCGGTCCGCGCCGGCGTCGTCGGTTGCCGCGCGTCCTGAGTCTCTCCGAGGTGGAGCGACTGGTCGCCGCGACCGAGGGCACCGACCCGCTCGCCCTGCGCGACCGCCTGATCCTCGAGATGCTCTACGGCTGCGGCTTGCGCACCATGGAGCTGGTGCGGCTCCGCCTGGGCGACGTGCGAGCCGTGGAGGCTCAGATCGTGGTCCGCGGCAAGGGCGGCAAGACCCGCGTCGTGCCGCTCGGCGAGGAGGCGTCCGCCGCCCTGCGGCGCTACCTCGAGCGCGGCCGCGGCGAGCTTGAACGCCATGCGGGACTCGCCGCCACGACCGTCGACACAGAGGCTCCCGGCCGCCGGCGCGAGGCGGTCCTGCTGCTCTCGCGGAGCGGCAGACCGCTGCTCACGTCGGACGTCCGCCGGCTCGTAGTAAAATACAGTCGCGAGGCGGGCATCGATCCGGCGTCGCCGCACATGCTGCGGCACGCGTACGCGACCCACATGCTCGAGAGAGGGGCTGACTTGCGCGCCATCCAGGAGCTGCTTGGGCACGCATCGGTCTCCACCACACAGGTCTACACCCATGTGAGTGGAGCTCACCTGCGGCGGACCTACGATCTGCACCATCCGCGGGCCTGAGGGGCCGGCTCCATGACCCGTTTGGACGAACAGAAGGTGAGAGAGCTCTGGGCGCGGTACAAGTTCCAGGGCGAGAAAGAGGCGCGCGACCGCCTCATCCTGGCGTATTCACCTCTCGTGAAATACGTCGCGGGCCGCATGAGCAACGGCCTGCCCGCGCACATCGAGGAGTCCGACCTCATCAGTTACGGCCTCCTGGGTCTCATCGGAGCGCTCGAGCGCTTCGACCCTGACCGCGAGATCAAGTTCGAGACCTACGCCATCTCCCGCATCAAGGGGTCGATCATCGACGAGCTGCGCTCCCTCGACTGGGTGCCCCGCTCGGTGCGCAGCAAGGCACGCGAGATCGAGAAGGTCTGCGCGATCCTCGAGAACCGCCTGCAGCGGGCGCCGTCCGACCACGAGATCGCCGCAGAGCTCGGTCTCAGCGTGGAGGAGTTCCAGCAGGCGCTCACGCAGATCTCCAACACCAGCATCGTCGCCCTCGACGAGCTGTGGTCCATCTCAGGCTCCGACGGCGATCAGGCGTCACTCATCGACACTCTGGAGGACCCCAAGGCCGAGGATCCCACACGCATGCTCGACCTGAGCGACATGAAGGCCCGACTGGCGGCGGCCATCGACGCCCTGCCCAAGCGCGAGAAGATCGTGATCGCGCTCTACTACTACGAGAACCTGACGCTGCGCGAGATCGGCGAGGTGCTCGGCGTGACCGAGTCGCGGGTCTCCCAGCTGCACACCAAGGCCATCCTGCGGCTCAAGGGCCGTCTGCGCGACGAGGTCGAGCCCGCCGCGATCGGCTGAGACTGCGGGACGGCCCTGCACGGGCGGGCTCCGCGGTCGCCGCGCGTGACCTGGCGTGACAGCGGCGAAACTGGTAGCATCATCTGTCGTTGTGTCCACCCCGACCCGGCGGACCCCCCGGTCCGTGGCGGTGTCGGGCGCGAGGCCCCCGGTGTCCGGGGGGCCGCCACGCCCGATTCCACTGACCCGTCCGCCGGAACAGAGAGGCGGTGTCCGCTGCCGGCGCTCCCGTGCCGGACGGCGCCGTTCTAACCGTTCTCAGAAGGAGGCAGTCTTGCCTGCAGTCCCGCAGCACACGGTGAGCATGAAGGACCTGCTCACGAGCGGCGTCCACTTCGGCCATCAGACCCGCCGCTGGAACCCCAAGATGAAGCAGTTCATCTTCGGCGAGCGTGGCGGCATCTACATCATCGACCTGCAGAAGACCACCGTCCTCATCGATGAGGCGTGCGAGTTCCTCAAGCGCACCGCCGAACGCGGCGGCAGCGTACTCTTCGTGGGCACCAAGAAGCAGTGCCAGGAGTCCATCCGGGAGCAGGCGGAGCGTGTGGGCATGCCGTACGTCTCCAACCGGTGGCTCGGCGGTCTGCTCACCAACTACGCCACGCTGAGCAAGCGCATCAAGCGCATGCACGAGCTGCGCGAGCTCTCGGAGAACGGGTCGCTCGACCTGCTGCCGACCCGCGAGGCCATGCAGCTGCGCGGCGACCTCCGCAAGCTGGAGCAGAACCTCGGCGGCGTCGCCGGCATGGAGCGCCTGCCGGCTGCCGTGTTCGTGGTCGACCCCCGCAAGGAGGCGATCGTCGTCAAGGAGGCGTGCAAGCTGCGGATCCCCATCGTCGGGCTCGTGGACACGAACTGCGACCCGGACGAGATCGACTACATCATCCCCGGCAACGACGACGCCATCCGCAGCTGCTCGCTGATCATCCGCACCATGGCCGATGCGGTGGCCCAGGGCCGCCAGCTGCTCACTGAGGCCGAGCTGAAGGCTGAGGCCGAGCGCAAGGCGGCCGAGGAGGCCGCGGTGGCGGCGGCAGTGGCGGCAGCGGAGGCCGAGGCCGCCGAGAAGGCCGCCGCCGAGAAGGCCGCCGCCGAGGCACAAGCGGCCGAGAAGGCGGAGGCCGCGGCGGCAGAGCCAGCGGTCAAGGCGAAGCCGGCGGCCGAGGCGAAGCCCGCCGCCGAGAAGCCCGCCGCCGAGAAGCCCGCCGCCGAGAAGGCCGCCGCCGAGAAGGCCAAGCCGCAGCAGGCAACGGCCAAACCGGCAACCAAGCCGGCGGCAGCGCCGAAGCCGAAGCCTGCGCCGGCGGCGAAGTCCGCGGCCAAGTCCGAACCCGGGACGAAGCCGGCCGCCACGAAGCCCGCGGCCAGGACGAGCACCGAGAAGGCGAAGCCCAAGGCGGAGCCGAAGCCCGCCGCGGAGCCCGAGGGCGAGAAGTCCGAGCCCAAGGCCGAGGCGCCCAAGGCCGAGGTGCCCAAGGCCGGTGCCGAGAAGCCGGAGGCCGACAAGCCGGCCGAGTGACGAGGGCGAGAGACGACCGACGACGCCGACCCTAAGAAAGGATCGTGCTGTGACTGAGATCACCGCCGCACTGGTGAAAGAGCTCCGCGACAAGAGCGGAGCCGGCATGATGGATTGCAAGAAGGCGCTGACCGCGACCGGCGGCGACCCGGAGAAGGCGCTGGACGAGCTGCGCAAGCAGGGTCTCGCCACGGCGCAGAAGAAGAGCTCGCGCGTGACCAAGGACGGCGCCGTGGACTCGTACATCCACGCCGGAGGCAAGATCGGCGTGCTGGTCGAGGTCGGGGTGGAGACCGACTTCGTCTCGCGCAGCGAGCCCTTCAGGGAGTTCACCCACGACCTCGCCATGCAGGTCGCCGCGTCCGCGCCGCTGTGGGTCACCCGCGACGAGGTGCCCGAGGAGGTCGTGGAGCGCGAGAAGGCCATCTACCGCGAGTCCGACCAGGTCAAAGGCAAGCCCGAGAACGTGGTCGAGAAGATCATCGCCGGCAAGCTCGAGAAGTTCTACGGCGAGACGTGTCTCATGGAGCAGCCGTTCGTCAAGGATCCGGACCGGACCATTGAGCAGGTCCGCACCGACCTCGTCGGTGTCATCGGTGAGAACGTCGAGGTGCGGCGGTTCGCCCGCTTCCAGCTGGGCGAGACGACGGTAGCGGGCTGAGCCGCATGGAAGGCGAGTCCGAGACGCGCGCCTTCCACCGCGTCCTGCTCAAGCTCAGCGGCCAGGCCCTGGGCAGCGAGGCGCGGGCGATCGATCCGGCGACGACCAAGTCGATCGCCGGGACCATCAGGGTCGCCCGCGGTCTCGATGTGGATATCGCCATCGTGGTCGGCGGCGGCAACATCTTCCGCGGCGTGGCCGCCGCCGCGGGCGGCATGGATCGTGCGACCGGTGATCACATCGGCATGCTGGCCACGGTGCAGAACGCCCTGGCGCTCCAGGACGCCCTGGAGCACGAGGGCGTCGACACACGGGTGCTGAGCGCGTTCGAGATCCGCGCCGTGTGCGAGCCGTACATCCTCCGGCGGGCGGTGCGTCATCTCGAGAAAGGACGCGTGGTCATCTGCGCGGCCGGCACCGGGAACCCGTACTTCAGTACCGACTCGGCGGCTGCGCTGCGCGCCCTCGAGCTTGAGTGTGACGCGCTCCTCATGGCCAAGCGTCGCTTCGACGGCGTCTACAGCGCGGATCCGGAGAAAGACCCGTCGGCGGAGTTCATCCCCACGATCACGCACCTCGAGGCCATCGAGCGCGGCCTCAAGGTCATGGACACGACCGCGCTCAGTCTCTGCATGGACAACCGTCTGCCGATCCACGTGTTCAAGATGACCGGCGACAACGTCGTTCGCGTACTGTGCGGCGAGCGCGTGGGCACCGTGGTGCGCACGCCCGCCGCCGGCTGACCCCGGCGAAGGGAGGACCGGTGGACAAGGAGCTGCTCGCCGACGCAAGGCACCGCATGGGCCGGGCCGTCGAGGCCGTGAAGAACGAGTTCAACACGGTGCGCAGCGGCCGGGCCAGTGTGGGGCTGCTCGACCGCATCCAAATCGACTACTACGGGACCCTCACGCCGCTCAAGCAGATGGCGAACATCGCGGCACCCGAGGCGCGACTGCTCACCGTGCAGCCGTTCGACAAGACGACCATGAAGAGCATCGAGCGGGCCATCATGGAGAGCGACCTGGGGCTCAACCCCAGCAGCGACGGCCAGGTGATCCGTCTGCCGATCCCTGCGCTCACCGAGGAGCGGCGCCGCGATCTCGTCAAGCTGGTGCACCGGCTGGCCGAAGACGGCAAGGTCGCGGTGCGCAACGTGCGCCGCGACTGCATGAAGGACCTCAAGGAACTGGTGCACGAGGGCGAGCTCGGCGAAGACGTCGAGCGGCGCGCGGAGGCGGAGCTCCAGAAGTACACGGACGAGCACGTCCGTCAGCTGGACGAGCTGTTCAAGCACAAAGAGGCGGAGATCCTCGAGGTCTGAGCCGGCGTTCCGCACGGCTCCGGACCACATCCATCATGGCCTCGCTGCGGCAGTGGCTGGCGGGCTGGCGTCTGCGCAGGACACCGGGCGCCGCCGAGCCTGCGGCGGGCGGCGCCACCTGCCGCTATCTCGCCATCATCATGGACGGCAACGGCCGCTGGGCCGAGAGCAGGGGAGTGCCGGTGGCGGCGGGGCACCGGGCCGGCGCCAAGGCCCTGCGACGCGTACTGGAGCACGCGCTCGACCTCGGCATCCGGGAGGTGACGGTGTACTCCTTCAGCACGGAGAACTGGAACCGTCCGCGGGAGGAGGTCGAGGCGCTGATGCAGCTCTTCGTCGAGATGATAGATTCGCAGGTGCCCGACATGCACGCGAGAGGTGCGCGCGTCCGCTTCGTCGGGCGCCGCGAGGGGGTGCCGGACGCCCTGGTCCGCCGCATCGAGGAGGCCGAGGCGCTGACCGCCGCCAACACGAGGATGACGCTGTACATCGCCTTCGGCTACGGCGGGCGACGTGAGCTGCTCGACGCTGCGAGGGGTCTGGCGGCGGAGCACGCGGCGGCGGCGTTCGAGAGCGACATCGTCGCCCCGGAGGAGGCGCCCGAGTTCACCGAGGACGACCTGCGTCGTCACCTCTACGCGCCGGAGATGCACGACCCCGAGCTGCTGATCCGCACCTCGGGGGAGCTTCGCATCAGCAACTTCCTGCTCTGGCAGTGCGCCTACGCCGAGCTGTACTTCAGCGACCGGTTCTGGCCCGATTTCGGACCGGATGATCTGGATGCGGCGCTGGCCGACTACGCGCGGCGCCAACGCCGTTTCGGCGGCCGCCGCGCCCGTCCTGCGAGCGGATCCACGTCCGGGGACGCCCCGTGACCACGCGCATCATCACCGGCCTCGTCCTCGGGGCGCTGGCGATCGTCGTGGCGGCACACGGCGGTCTGGTGTTGTTCTTCGTCGTGCTCACGCTCGCTCTGCTCGCCGTGACGGAGTTCTACCGGCTCACGCGCGTGTACCGACCGCTGCCGTTGGCGGGGCTCCTCGGCGTGGCCCTCATGCTGGCCAGTGCGTGGTTCTTCAGCCCCACGGCGTTCGTGGGCGCGACGGCCGCGGGCGTCCTGTTCACGGCGCTCCTCGGCTTGGCCGTGGGGCCCAAGCGCGGCGTCACGGTCCGTATGGCGGTCACCGCCCTGGGCATGGTGTACGTCGGCCTCGGGTTCGGGGCCCTGCTCCTGCTGCGCCCCATGGACGAGAACGGACTGATCCTCCTCACCGTGATCTTCGGCACGTGGGCGGGCGATACCATGGCCTACTTCACCGGCAAGGCGTTCGGCAGCACGCCCATGGCGCCGGCGCTCTCGCCCAAGAAGACCTGGGAGGGCTTCGCCGGCGGCGCCGTAAGTACGGTGCTGCTCGTCCTGCTCATCGGCCTGTACTCTCCGTTGCCGCTGAGCGGCTCGCTCCTGCTGGGCGCCGTCATCGCCGTCGCGGGGCCGCTCGGCGACCTCTTCGAGAGCCTCGTCAAGCGCGACGTGCAGATCAAGGACTCCGGTCGCGGCGTGCCGGGCCACGGCGGGGTGCTCGACCGGTTCGACGCCCTCATCTTCGCCGCGGTCGCGGCCTATTTCGCCCTGACGCTCGTCGTCGGTCTCTGAGACCCTCCGGATCCGCCCGGATCATCACTGCGACGGGCCTCCCGCGCCGGGCGCGCTCTGTCGCTCTGCCTCCGCGACCGTCCGCTCCGAAGACCGGCAGACGCTGCGCTGCGGCCGGTCATCTTCGCCTCGCGTGGTACGCTTGCGCCCGTGACCCGGGACGCGACACGCCATCTGCTCATCCTCGGCTCCACCGGCTCGATCGGTCGCCAGGCGCTCGAGGTGCTGCCGGCGGTGCCGGATCTGGCTCTCGTGGGGCTGGCGGCCGGGCAGGACGTGGCCGGGATCGTCGAACAGGCGCGCGCGTACGGCGTTCGCGAGGTGTGCCTGCACGAGCCTGGGGCCGCATCCGAGGCTGCGGCATGGGCGCCCGAGCTCGTGGTGCGGGCCGGCGACACCGGCGTGCGCGAGCTTGTGGCGGCCGCCGCCGAGCGGGCGGCCGCCGCCGGCGTACCGCTCGTCGTGCTCAACGCCGTGGTCGGCGCGGCCGGGCTGCGCGCCACCGTCGCGACGCTCGAGGCCGGCGCCACGTTGGCGCTGGCCAACAAGGAGAGCATGGTCGCCGGGGGGCCGTTCGTGCTTGAGCTGGCCCGTCGGTCGGGCTCGCTCATCCTGCCTGTGGACAGCGAGCACAGCGCGTTGTACCAGTGCATCGCGGCCGGCGCGCCGTCCGGGGACGCGGGAGGAACCCGCCTCGGCCGACGGCGCCGAGGGGGGAAGGAGGCCTCGTCCGAGCCTTGGGCTCTTGCCGGCGTCGTCGGCGCCGCCCCGCCGCGCGCTCTCGAAGAGCTCCTGCTGACGGGCTCCGGAGGTCCCTTCCGCGGCCGGCCGGCTGCCCGGCTGGCGACCGTGACGCCTGACGACGCGTTGGCGCATCCCAACTGGTCCATGGGCCCCAAGATCACCGTCGACTCCGCCACGCTCATGAACAAGGGCCTCGAGCTGATCGAGGCTCACTATCTGTTCGGTGTGCCGTATGAACACATCACCGTGGTGCTCGACCCGAAGAGCACGGTGCACAGCATGGCGCGGTTCACGGACGGCGCGATCCTCGCCCATCTCGGAGTACCCGACATGCGGACGCCCATCGGTTGGGCGCTTGCGTATCCCGAGCGGCCACTGCTCCCGCAGGTACGGCGGCTGGACGTCTTCGCGACCGCGATCGCGTTCGAGCGGCCTGATACGAGGACCTTCCGCTGTCTCGCGCTGGCGGAGAGCGCGGGGACACAGGCGATGCTGGCCGAACGCACCGCGGCGGCGAGGGGCGACGGCCCGAAGACGGTGGCTGCGCCGGTGGTCCTGAACGCCGCCAACGAGGTCGCCGTGGCGGCGTTCCTCGACCGGCGGCTGTCCTTCCTCGGCATCCCCGAGGTGGTGGAGGCGAGTCTCGGGCAGCTCGGCGACGCACGACTGGAGTCGCTCGACGACGTCTACGCTGCGGACGCGGAGGCGCGCGCGGTGGCGGCCGAGGCCGTGGCCGCGCGCGACTGACCGCGTCCGGTCTCGGATCGCACGCCACGCCCCCGGCAGAGCCGATGTGCTCGGCGGCCCTTCCGGAATGGGGAGCCGCACGGCGATGTGCACTCGGTGCGGAACGGGTATCTTGATACTTCATGGACGATGACCTCACAGGCTATGACGAGCAGGCTGCCGGGCCCGAGGCTGGGTCGCAGGGGGGCGGCCGCAAGCCGCCCAGAGGCGAGCGGAGGCGCCGGCGGGACGAGGAGGCGGACCGTCCGGGGCTGGAGCCTCCACGCCGGACCCTGAGCCCCTGGTCGCTGCTGCTCGGCGGCGCCGTGGTCGCGGCCGTCGTGCTCGGACAATGGTCGTGGGTCATCGCCATCCTCGGCCTCGCGCTGCTCATCACCGTCCATGAGCTCGGCCACTTCATCGCCGCCAAGACCCTGGGCATGCGGGTGGAGAAGTTCTACGTGGGGTTCCCGCCGGCGGCGCTGCGACGCACGTGGGGCGAGACGGAGTACGGCGTCGGCATCATCCCGTTGGGCGGCTTCTGCAAGATCAGCGGCATGACTCCCGAGGAGGAGACGCCCGAGGGGACCGGTGAACGGGCCTACTTCAGGAGGGCGGTGTGGCAGCGCAACGTCGTCATCGCCGCCGGCCCGCTGATGAACTTCGTCACGGCGGCGGTCATCCTGATGCTGTTCATCGGCATCCAGGGCGTCGCCACGGCCAGCCTCACCCTCGACGAGGTGGTCCCGGGCGAGCCGGCGGCGGAGGCCGGTCTCGTGGCCGGCGACACGCTGGTCGGCGCCGACGGCATGCGCTGGACGACGTGGGACGAGGCGTCGGCCTTCTTCCGCGCGAACCCCGGCAAGACCATCGCGCTCATCTATCGGCCCCACACGGGGGGTGGTGAGCGGACCGTCAAGCTCACCCTCACGGAGAACCCTCAGGCGCCCGGGAACGGATATCTCGGAGTGCGTGCCGGAGTGGTGCTCGAGCGGCCCGGACCCATTGAGGCGGTGAGGCTCGGCCTCATCGGCTTCAAGGACGTCGCCGTCGGGACGTTCACCGGTTTCTGGTGGCTCATCACCGGCAGGATCAGCGCGACCGGCCCGGACGGAGCCGTGGGGCCGGTCGGGATCATCGACGTCAGCCGCCAGGCCGTGCAGCAGGACTGGTACCCGGTGCTGCTGGCGTTCCTGAGCTTCAACCTCGGGCTGATCAACCTGCTGCCGGTCCTTCCCTTCGACGGCGGGCACATCGCCATGAACGTGGTGGAGCGCATCCGCGGCCGCCGGCTCGACTCCCTCGTGTTCGAGCGATTGGTCGCGTTCGGCACCGTGCTGCTGGTCATGCTGTTCATCTTCCTGACGTTCAACGACCTCAAGCGCATCTTCGGCGGCTGAGCCTGGCGGCGGCTGAGCCCGGCGGCGGCGTCCGACGCGCGTCCCCCGGTTGCCGTAGGATTGGCCCATGGACGGACTCATCCTGGTCACCGGCGGCGCCGGGTTCATCGGTTCGCATCTGATCGACGCCCTGCTTCTCAGCGGGTCTGACGTGCGCGTGGTCGACGACTTCAGCACCGGCAAGGACGAGAACCTCGACGAGGCGTGGGCCCTGGCGGCGCAGGGTGGAGCGGGGCTGCAGGTGATGGAGGGCGACGTGCGCGACGAGGTGCGCATGCGCGACGCCATGGAGGGGTGCGAGGCGGTCGTCCATCTGGCCGCCGTGCCGTCCGTCGCGCAGTCGGTCGAGGACCCGGTGGGCTGCGACTCCGTCACTCACGGGGGCACCGTCAACGCCGTGCGCCAGGCGGTCGAGGCGGGGATCCCGCGGTTCGTCCTGGCCTCGAGCTGCGCGGTGTACGGCGACGCGACGCAGCTGCCCATCGCCGAGACCGCGGCCACACGGCCGCTCAGCCCGTACGCCGCCGCCAAACTGGCCTCCGAGGAGGTCTGCGCGGACGCCGCCGACGCCGGTCAGCTCGCGGCGGTGAGCCTGCGGTTCTTCAACGTCTACGGGCCACGGCAGGACCCGGGCTCGGCCTACTCCGGCGTCATCAGCCGGTTCCTCGCGGCCGCCGTCGCCGGCGAGCCGGTGACGATCTTCGGCGACGGGCGGCAGTCCCGCGACTTCGTGTACGTGGCCGACGTGGTGGCCGCCGTGCTGGCGGCGCTGCGCCGGCCGCTCAGCGGCGGGTCGGTGCTGAACGTCGGCACCGGGCGTGGCGCCGATCTGCTCGAGGTCCTGGGGGTGGTGGAGCAGCTCGCCGGCGGGCCCCTCCAGCGCGGGATGGAGCCGGCGCGCGACGGCGAAGTGCGGCACTCCCGTGCCGATGCGGGGCGTGCCCGCTGGGTGCTCGGCTGGGAGGCGCAGGTCGGGCTCGGCGACGGGCTGCCGCGCACGTGGGAGTGGTTCGCCGCCGCGGCGGGCGACGACGGTGACGGGCCGGATGGGGAAGATGTCGGTCCGGGCGGCGGAGCCGGACCGGCGCCCGCGGAGCACGCGCGTGGCTAGCGGCCGGCAGATCCGGGTGGGGCCGGTGCCGGTCGGCGGCGGCGCGCCGGTGGCCGTGCAGTCCATGACCTGCACCCGTACGGGCGACGTCGCGGCGACGCTGGCACAGGTGCGCGCCCTGGTGGACGCAGGCTGCGAGATCGTGCGCATCAGTGTGCCGACGGCGGCGGAGGTGGCGGCGTTCGCGCGCGTGGTGCGCGAGGCGCCGGCGCTCGTGCCGGGCGGTCCCCCCGTGCCGATCGTCGCCGACATCCACTACGACTGGCGTCTCGCTCTGGCGGCGATCGAGGCGGGGGCCGCCGGCGTGCGCATCAACCCCGGCACCATGGCGGACAAGCACGTCCACGAGATCGTGCGCGCGGCCGCGGCGGCGCGCGTCTCCGCCGGTCCCGGCCTGCCGGAGGCGCCGGTCGCGATCCGGATAGGCGTCAACGCCGGCTCGCTGCCGCGCGACCTGCGCGAGCGCGCGACGCGTGATGCTCCCGGCGCGCTGGTGGAAGCGGCGTCGCGCTGGGCCGGACAGTTCGAGGCGTGGGGCTACACGGACTACAAGCTCAGTGTGAAGTCCTCGTCGGTGCCGGACACGATCGCCGCCTACCGTCGGCTGGCCGACCGGAGCGCCGCGCCGCTGCACGTGGGCGTCACCGAGGCGGGCACGGTCTGGAGCGGCACGATCAAGAGCGCCGTCGGCATCGGCGCCCTGCTGGCCGACGGTATCGGCGACACACTGCGGGTGAGCCTGACCGGCGACCCGGTGGAGGAGGTCAGGGTCGCCTGGAAGATCCTGGCCGCGCTGGGCCTGCGGCGGCGCGGCCCGGACATCATCTCCTGCCCGACCTGCGGTCGCACCGAGGTCGACGTCGTCCACCTCGCGGAGGAGGTCGAGCGCCGCCTCGGCTCCGACCCTGCTCTGGCCGGGAGCGCCATCACCGTGGCCGTGATGGGGTGCCGCGTGAACGGGCCCGAGGAGGCGCGTCACGCCGACTACGGCATCGCCGCCGGGGCCGGTGAGGGCGTGCTCTTCGACCACGGCGAGCGCGTCGGGACGCTGCCCGAGGGGCAGCTCGTCGACGCGCTCCTCGCCCTCATCCGCGGCGACCGCTGAGCCGCCCCGCGCGAGGTACCGCTCGCGACCGCGCCCGATCGACGTCGCGGACGGCCTCTGACCCGTCTGGACGGATGTCCCGTCGAGGCGGGGCTCCAGTGCGCCGACACATCCCGATGACGGAGGGCGACGCCCGGGGCGACGAGCGGGGGTGGCGGACGATGAGGACGAAGGAGAACGCGACGGCGCAGAACCCGCGCCGCGAGACGACACCACCGGAGCGAGGACGCGCCGACCAGTCGCCCGAGCTCGTATGTCGCGGACGAGCGGCCTTCGGGGCGGCGGCGATGACGGCGGTCCTCGTCGCACTGACGATGTTCTTCGTCGTTCTCGGACCGGCGGCCTGAAGCTCCGGACGAACCTTCTCGTCTTCCGTCCGGGGATCCGACGTCTCCCGCGCCTGTTCGACTACGGGTAGGATACGTGCCGAGATGAGCGGCGCCGCGACTTCCGGACGTGTGGACAGATCCACCCGTATCTACCTCGCCGGACACACCGGCCTCGTCGGTGGATCCATCCACCGCACCCTGCGCGCGGAGGGCTTCACCCACATCCTGGTCCGTGGTTCCGACGAGCTCGACCTCACCGACCAGGCGGCGACCCGCCGGTTCTTCGACCGGGAGCGGCCCGAGGTCGTCATCGACGCCGCCGCCAAGGTCGGCGGCATCATGGCCAACTGGGGGTTCCCGTGGGAGTTCCTGGAGCGGAACCTGCTGATCGAGCTCAACCTCATCGGAGAGGCGTTCCGCCACGAGGTGCGGCGCCTCGTGTTCCTCGGCAGCTCGTGCATCTACCCGCGTGAGGCGCCGCAGCCCCTGAAGGAGGAGTACCTGCTCACGGGGCCGCTCGAGGAGACCAACCGGGCCTACGCGATCGCCAAGATCGCCGGCATCGAGATGTGTCGCAGCCTCAACCGCGAGTACGGCACGGACTACCTCTCGTTGATGCCGACCAACCTGTACGGGCCGGGGGACAACTTCGACCTCGAGTCGAGCCACGTGCTGCCCGCGATGATCCGCAAGTTCCACGACGCCAAGGAGGGCGGGGGAGAGGTCACCCTGTGGGGCAGCGGCGCGCCGCGGCGCGAGTTCCTCTACGTCGAGGACGTCGGCCGCGCGATCTCGTTCTGCCTGCGCCACGTCCACGCGACCGACGTCCCCGACGGACTGCTCAATGTGGGTTGCGGGGAGGATCTCACCATCCGGGAACTGGCCTCGATCGTCGCGCGGGTGGTCGGCTACGAGGGACCCGTCGTCTGGGACGACTCCCGGCCGGACGGGACGCCGCGCAAGCTCATGGATGTCGGCCGCATCACATCACTTGGATGGGCCCCGCAGGTCGGCCTCGAGGACGGGATCCGCCTCACGTACGAGTGGTTCCTGCGGCAGGGCGGCTGACGGAGTCGTCTGCCGCGGCGCGTCGGGCCAGTTGCTCGGCCTCGGCCACTCCGCCGCCCGCTGCGACCGCCTCGAAGAGCGCAGCCGCCCTGGCGGCGGCCAGTCGCGGCGCGTGCTCCCGGGCGACGTACTCGCGCGCCGCCATCCCGAGGTTCAGGCGCCGCTCCGGATCGTCGCGCAGGGTCTCGATCTGCCGGACCACTGTGAGCGGGTCGGGCTTGGTCACGAGGAAGGCCTCGCCGTCGAGCTGGGGCAGCCCGGTATACGCCTGCGGCGTGCCGATCACCGGCAGCCCCCATGCCATCGCCTCCAGCGTCTTCGTCTTCGTCCCGCCGCCGTGCTGGAGCGGAGCCAGTACGATGTCGGCGCCGCGGTAGAGGGGCTCGAGGTCGGGGGCGTCGGAGATGACCGTGACGCCGGCCCCGGCGGCCTTGCGCAGCCACGCCGGGGCACGCAGCCCGGCGACGACCATCGCGAACGGCACCCGCGCCGCGCGCAGCTCCGGGGCCAGTCGCCCCGTGAGCCAGCGCGCCGCCTCACGGTTGTTGGCGTGTGCGAACGAGCCGATGAACAGGAGCCGCACGGCGGCGTCGTGACGCGCTCCGGCGGCTCGCTGGTAGAGCGCGTCCTCCGGCGGCAGATCGATCGCCGGGGGGATGATGTAGGACTCCACGCCCAGGGTGGCGAGCCGCTGCCGGTCCCCGTCGTTGCCGGTCACGACGAGCGCTCCGTCGAGGAGCCGGCGCTCGTGGCGCCGGCTCGTCGCCGCCTGCAGGTTCGCGGCGAGATAGCGGACCGGCCGTGCGGCGGCGGCCGACTCGCAGAGGCCGCTCGGCACCAATGGCAGGTCGACCACGAGACGGACGTCGGGTCGCCGGTAGTGAGCGGCGTACAGGGTCTCCGCGAGCATGGCGTCCGGTCGCCAGGCGTCGACCAGCTCCTCGACCAGGGTCCCGACGGCGGGCAGCCGGCCGGCGCCGACCAGCGGGACCGGAGAGAGCAGTCCGCGACCGGCGGCGAGCGTCGTGCGGCGTGCCGGCGTCACCTTCCCGGCCGGCGCGACCCGCACCTCGGCGCACAGCTCCTCGAGCGCGCCGAGGTCGGCGTCGTCCGGGGCCGCGCCGACGGCCGCGACCTCGTGGGAGTCAGCCGCCGCGCGCAGCAGCGCGAGCGGGCGCGCGTGGTCGGCGGTGTACGGGGGGTGGGGGAGCTCGGGCAGGACGAAGAGGATGCGCATCGCTGGTGCCTCCGGCGGTCGGTGCGGACCCGACGAGAACCGGATGCTATCACCCTCCTGACGGAGGGCGCTTCATCCTGCTCCGCCGGCTTTGGTAGCATGGTCGCTCCGATCCGCAACCACGATCGCGAGGCCTCATGCGCGTCAGTCGACTGCTCCTGCCCACCGTCAAAGAGGATCCGACCGGCGCGGAGGCCGTGAGCCACAGGCTCATGGTCCGCGCCGGCCTCGTGCGCCAGCTGGCCGCCGGCCTCTACGTCTTCCTGCCGACCGGCTGGCGCGTGATGCGCAAGATAGAACGGATCATCCGTGAGGAGATGGACGCCATCGGCTGCCAGGAGATGCTGATGCCGGTCATGCAGCCGGCGGAGATCTGGCAGGAGAGCGGCCGCTGGGACGCCATCGGCGACGAGATGTTCCGTCTCAGGGACCGCAAGGGCGCCCAGATGGCGTTGGCGATGACCCACGAGGAGGTCGTGACCTGGCTCGCGGCGCGGGAGATCCACAGCTACAGACAGCTCCCGCAGTTCTGGTACCACATCCAGACCAAGGAGAGGGACGAGGCGCGGCCCAAGAGCGGCATCCTGCGCACCCGCGAGTTCCTCATGAAGGACTCCTACAGTCTGGACGTGAGCGAGGAGGCGTTGCAGGAGAGCTACCGCCTGCACATCGAAGCCTACGACCGCATCTTCGCGCGGTGTGGTCTCGCTTTCATGATGGTCGAGGGCGACTCGGGCATGATGGGCGGCGCCGTCAGCCACGAGTACATGGCCTTCGCCGATGCGGGCGAGGACGAGATCGTCTTCTGTCGGGAGTGCGGATATGCGGCCAACGTCGAGACGGCCGTGGCCGGCGCCGACCCGGAGCCGCCGGTCAGCGAACTCGCTCCCACCGGCGCCGGGGACGCGCCGTTTGCACAGGCCACGGGGGCGCCGGCGGATCTGCTGGCCGAGGCGGAGCTTCACACCCCCGACGCCAGGACCATCGAGCAGGTGGCTGCATACCTCGGCCTGCCGGCGCGGGCCTTCGTGAAAGCGCTCGTGGTGGTGCCCGAAGCCGGGGGAGAGACGGGCTCCTCCGCCGGCCCGGTCCTGGCGCTCGTCCGCGGCGACGACGAGCTGAACGAGCTCAAGCTGGAGGGGGTGCTCGGCAGCGGCTTCCGCATGGCTCTGCCCGAGGAGGTCCTGGCGGCGCAGGGAGTGGAGCCCGGCTTCGTGGGGCCCGTCCCGACGCCGCTGCCGGTGTACGCCGACGAGGCTCTGCGCCGGGGGCACTACGTCGCCGGCGCCAACCGGCCCGACCATCATCGGAGCGGCGTGGCGCCGGCGGAGATCCCCGGAGCCGTGTTCGCCGATCTGCGCGACGCGCGTCCGGGCGATCCGTGTGCGCAGTGCGGGGGCGACCTCGAGGGCGCGCGCGTCATCGAGGTCGGCAACATCTTCCAGCTGGGCCTGAAGTACTCGCAGCCCATGGGGGCGACGTTCCTGGACGAGGAGGGCACGGAGCGACCCATCGTCATGGGCAGCTACGGGATCGGGCCGGCGCGCATCGCCGCCGCCGCCGTCGAGCAGCACCACGACGACGACGGCATCTGCTGGCCGGCGAGCATCGCGCCGTTCCACGTGCAGCTGATCCTCGTCCGCGCCTCCGACGAGACCCAGCGCAGCCTGGCCGACGACCTGTACTCCGCCCTCGGTGCGGAGGGCTTCGAGGTGTTGTACGACGACCGTGACGTGAGTCCGGGCATCAAGTTCAAGGATGCCGACCTGCTCGGCTGCCCCGCGCAGGTGGTCGTCGGCAAACGCGCCTCTGAGGGAGTCGTCGAAATCAAGGCGAGAGAGAGCGGCGAGCGCTGCGACGTACCCGTCGCCGACCTCGCCGTCGAGCTCGAGGCGTTGCTCGCCGACGCCTGACCTGCCGTCTGCGACCATCTGCAATGCGTTGTCCCGGCGGACAACGAGGGCGCCGTTGCCTCTCAAGTATCCACCCTCATCGGGCGATACACGAAGCATGGGAGCCATGTACACCACGCCGATCACGAGGAACCGGTTCTCGCAAGACAGGTTCCCCGTGGCCCTTAAGGGTCTGATGGACGAACGCCGGCTCAGTTACCGCCAGCTGGCGTACAAGACCAAGCTGTCCGCCGGGTATCTCAATCACCTCACCAAGGGCACGCGACCGGTGCCCGCCGACGCGGTGATCGCGGTGATCGCCGGATCGTTGCGCGTGGAGCCGGATTTCTTCCTCGAATACCGCCTGCGACAGATCGCCGACGTCCTGGACGGGGCGCCGCTGCTGGCGGACAAGCTGTACGCCGTCCTCCTGCGGCATCAGCCGGTGCCGGAGGACATCGCCGAGGCGCTCCGTGCCTCGCGGGTCCGGGGCGGCAACGGCGACGGTTCGCGCGAGACGGCCGCGGTCGGTTTCTGAGCGATCAGCCTTTCGCGAGGGCAGGGTCAACGCCTCGCTGTCTCATTCTGGACGGGCGTCGTCGGAGCGGACGACGCGTAAGGCTGGCCGGACCCGGGCCGTCATGGCACAATCGTGTCGCACGACCCCTGGAGCGGAAAGGCCCTTCCCCCGGGGGTCGTCCTCTGTCCCGGTGACGGCGACGGACAGCGGGCGATGCCGGCGTTCTTGGCGAAGACAGCCCTGCGATGATGCGGTGACGGGCCGTCGACCGCGGATCGTGAAGGGGTGGGGCGGCGCCCCCCATTGGCCGTGGGGTACGCCGGCCCGCGGCGGGCAAGCGAATGGTCGGCGTGGCCAGATTTGAACTGGCGACCCCTAGTCCCCCAGAC
>ENA-UOXR01000116-UOXR01000116.1-bioreactor-metagenome-genome-assembly--contig:-NODE-116-length-96845-cov-154.053766_pt1 | contig 96845 bp, 88 predicted proteins | sample MGYA00238164_ERZ764825 | MGnify/ENA primary metagenome ERZ764825 (study PRJEB28920, sample SAMN05720171) | bioreactor metagenome | isolation source: Anaerobic biogas reactor | place: USA:Washington... | reverse complement strand
AGTTGTATTAGAGTTCAACTCCTGAGTTGTATTGGAGTTCAACTCCTGAGTTGTACCGAAGTTCAACTCCTGACTTATGTAGGAGGTCGATTCCTTGCTCGAGCGGGGGTTTAATTCCGGAGCCGTTATGTGAGCCGGCCTCTGATCTGCCGGGTTGATTTCGTTCTCTCTCATGTCCTCGCTGCCATCGAGCCAACCTTTTTCCATAATGGGGCAATCCATCTCCTCGCTAGTCTTCATCAAGCCCTCGCACAGTTCATCGAGCTCCTCCCCGGCTTGATCCGACCACAAGGCCTCCGGGTCCGACGTCACGTCTATCAGTTCCTCGTTGGCGCAGCAATAGATGCCTGCCTCGCGGTTGCGTACCAGGGCTTCGAGGTCTATGCAGCCTTTCTCCCACTGGGCCGTATCTGCCACAAAGGAATAGATGGATACACGTCCGGGCACGAAAATCCGCCGGATGATACGTTTGCGCATCAGGGCCTTGATCTGTTTGGAGACGTATTCTTTGCAGTGGCCGCAGGCGGCGGCGAAATCGGTCAGCGAAATGGCGTCCCGGGTGCGGTTCCAGCCGTAGGTGCGGCGCCACAGGAAAATACAGATGTTCTCCTGGGTGCGGTTGAGTTTGACCAGCGGCAGGGCCTCCAGGAGTTGGTTGCCGATGCGGGTGTATGGTCCTTCCGGAGCAATCAGGTTGTCGATCCCGATCACTATTCCACCCCCCTCGTCAGGTAATCGCGGGCCTCCCTGCCTTCCTTGAGGGTCTCGCAGATGAGGCAGGCCTGGTCGTAATAATCGCAGCAGCATACGGCGTTAAACGCCTTGCCCTGCCGGTTCCAAAAACCTACCTGGAACTTGTCCCCGGCTGGTTTGATGATCCACTTCCGGTTACGGCCAAGGGTGGTGACCGGATTCAATTGTTTCCCTTCCTTCAACAATTCTTCTCCTCCTTCATGGTTGCGCTGCAAAGATGGTCTGGTGTTCGTCTGCTTTTTGGAGATCTTCGACCGCTACTCCCAACAAACGGGCGCATTTGCACCAGATCCAGGCAGCTGCTTCGTGTTTATTGTTCTCGATATCTGACAGATGGGTCCGCGTGATTCCAATCCACCGAGCCATTTGGGTCTGCGTTATTCCCTGACCCCGTCTTAATTCACCTAAACGATTCGGCATTTTTTTACACCCCCTTTCGGAATCTATTGTATTTTTTGTATACCAAATACTTATATTATAGGGATTTCCATTGCTGGTATGGGCAAATGTCGCCTATTTCATACAAAAAATAAATGGTCGAAAAAGGCGGGAAAATGGCAACGGCGACTATTGTTGGCAGGTATTGTTCCTATAAATAGGGTTTTTGCAGAGATATAATCGGCGCTGTCGCCGCAACGGCGCGATTACGGCCAGGGTGTTCACCGGGAACAGGCATAAAGAAGGCACCTGCGTACAGGTGCCGGAAGAGTCTATTGGCTGGTTTTTTATGCAATTGGAGCCCAAAAACCTTGAGGCCGGAAGACCCTCATTTCCAGTGGTTGGAATCAGTGCGCTGATTGCGCTGAACCTGTCGAAGCGACCATTGCCACACCCGGATGTCAACGGTACTAGTTTTTCTTGCCTTTGCGGCTCCGGTAATCAGCGTCGATGCATGCTTTCCAATCCTCGCGGATGGCCTTTTGGCCCCTGATCTGGGTCACCGCATCGCTCACCGCGGCAAAATTCAGCTCGGTCCCCACGCTGTCGGCATGATAGTTGGCGGTCCGGTCCGCTCTGATCCCCATTCTGCCGGCGGTATCGAAGGCATCGATGTTGGCGCCCAGGAAGATGAACTCCCAGCCGTACTTCTGCTGCTGCCGTTCCACCATGTGTCGAATCTTGGCGTAGCTGTATTCGCGGCTGGCATTCTCCATCCCGTCGGTGGTGATGACGAACAGGACTCGCTCCGCCCGCAGCTCGTCGCTGGTATGGCGCTGGGCATTGCCGATCTTGCTGATGGTCCGACCCAGGGCGTCCAGCAGTGCGGTGCTGCCGCGGACATAGTAATCCTTCTCGGTTATGGGCTTGATGCCCCTGATGTCGATGCGGTCGTGCAGCAGTTGGTAATCGTCGTCGAACAGCACGGTGGTGACAATGGCTTCGCCGGCCTCAGCCTTCTGCTTCTTCAGCATGGCATTGTAGCCGCCGATGGTGTCGCTCTCCAGGCCCGCCATGGAGCCGCTACGGTCCAGGATGAATACCAGTTCGGTAAGGTCTTTCTTCATAATAGTAATCCCCCTCTCAATTGATGTCTCCATGATAACAATCGTGAGGGGGTCGGTGGTCGCTTGGCAGGCGACAAATATTCGTGGGGGCTAAGGGGGCGTCAGGCGCCCAGGAGGTGCTGGTCGTAGTAGAACAATACCTCGTTGATTTCGATTATGTTATAGACTTTTTTGGTTATAAAATACTCGATGATGACGTCGAATTTGTTGCTGTGGGACAGGGTGTAACCGGCCTTGCCGAGCAGATCCAGGGTCTGGTCCAGGTTGAGTTCCAGGGCCACGGCCAGGGCGATGGCGGTGCGTTTGCTGGGATTATAGCCGTTGTCCTTGCGTATCTTGGAGAACAGCTTGCGGTCGATGTTGGCCCGTTTATAGGTCTCTACGTCGGTAAATCCCCGCTCATCGATCAGGCGCAGGAGCATCTGGGTAAATGACTCGTCCAGCCGGTCCAGTATGTTCTCCAGGCCGGCCCCAGGCTCGGCCGGAATACTGTAGAACGCTTCTTGTATTTCCAGCGCAATCACGTTGCCCGGCCGCTGGAATTTCGCTCTTGCTTTTTCCACGTAGTGGTCATCGATGTATTGCTTCACGTTGGCGAAGAGCTTCCCGCTTATCGATAATGCTTTCTTGTCGAAGACGACCAGATAAACCTTCATGTCGTGGTCCAGCAGGAATTCGGTTATGGCCGCCGTAGCCGCCTTAAGAGCCTGGTCCTTGGGATAGCCGTAGACACCCGAAGCGATCAGGGGAAAGGCTATCGACTTGCATTTATGCTGGCTGGCCAGCTGCAGGGAATTGGTGTAACAATCGTGCAGCAGGGCGGGCTCCCCGTGTTTGCCGTCTTGCCAGACAGGTCCGACGGTGTGGATGATGTATTTGGCGGGGAGGTCGAACCCCGGGGTGATGACCGCTTGGCCCGTGGCGCATCCGCCGATTTTTTTGCAGGCGTCCTTCAGCTTGGCGGGGCCGGCCGCGGCGAAGATGGCTCCGCACACGCCCCCGCCCTGGCGCAGGGCCGGGTTGGCGGCGTTGACGATGGCATCGACCTTCATCTTGGTTATGTCGTTACGCACGATCTTGAACGGCATCAAAGGCACCTCCCTTGTGTCACGGGGACGGGGTTGTTGACACTTTTTTCAGGCCACGTTTTTCACGCGGTTGTCACTGTTTGTCATGGGGTCGGGGCTGCCCTACCGAGCCGCTTGATATAGTGGGGACCGGATTTGTTGTCAACAACCCCGTCCCCTTGACAACACTACCTTCTCGCTTTACCGGTTATGTTCTCTATTGAGATCCTTATGACCTTGGTTTTATGGCTGTCGTTTTCGATATACTTGTGGCCTTTTTCCATGTAGGCCCCCGAATACTTCTCAATCAAGGCCTGCAGGGCCCGATCCTTTTCCGCACCTTCGACCTCGGATGCCCGGCCGGCAACTATGACGCTTTCATACCTCATACTGAACTTCTCGGCCAAAGGCAGGGTTTCTCCGACAACGCAAAAGGAAACCCGGTTGTTGTGCCTTATGTTATCCAGTTTGAGGCCTTCCGGGGCACAGTGAAAATATATGGCGTCCTGTATATATACGTAACTCAATGGCACCCCATAGGCATAGCCATTCTCGCCGGTAGTGGACAGGATTCCGTACCCGCCCTTGGCCAGGACCGCCGCCGCCTGGTCGGCCTCCAGAGCCCGGTCCGCCCTCCTCATTTGCTTGAACATTCCTATCTCCTCTTCTGGCTGCCTATAATAACCGCCAATGCTTGGGCCCTGGTATCACGGGCCTTGTTGGTAGCAGCCGGGACCAAACCGGTTCGCATGCAGCTCCCCATTCAATTTATCAAATCCTATCAGTAAGTACTTATTTGCCTTTTGCGGTCGAAACTCCTCTTTACGAGTCTATTCGGATCCATCGCAGTCTGTGGAAAGCCATGCCGCAGGTATTAAAGGGTGCTATCTGGTCTGGTACAATGGGACGAGAGCAGGGTCACCAGGTTACGTGGTTTTTGCGCGTATGAAGATTTATTTAAAATTCGTGTAATGGGGAATGTGATGTGAAGGAACCGGAGGCCGGGATGATGGATACCGGCGCTGATCGGAATCAAAGCCAGGAGCCTGTTATGGCCCGGGAAAACCTTATTTCCCTGACAGGCATTGCGGTGGGGATGGGAGCAGTCAGTTTCATAAACTTTTACTATGATTCGTTTTTCCTTATTCCCTCGCTGGCCTCATCTGCTATCATGCTCTTTTTGTCATACAATAACGTTTTCGCCCAGCCCCGTAATGTTTTGGGCGGACATTTGATGTCAGCCCTGGCTGCGGTTATTGTGACTCAATTCGGAGATCCCCGCTGGTGGTCGATTGCCTTGGTGGTAGTATTGGCGGCAGTGCTGATGATGGTTTCCCATACCGTCCATCCGCCGGGGGGCGGGACCGCCATTGCCGGTTATCTGGGACACTATCTGCCAGCCCAGATATTCGCTGCGGTTATCCTGGGTTGCGTGGTTATGATACTGGTGGCGGTGGTATTCAATAATGCCAGTCCCCATCGAAAATACCCTCTGTTTTGGGTTTGAGGGGGAGCTGTGGCGGTCTGGGCGGCTCTCCAAAATAAAGCCAGCCCTATCCAAAAGACGATGTTTCTTACCATTGTCTCGTCAAATAGTAATGCCTTGACCCGTGCATGCAAAAGTTCCTGCCGCAATAACTAAGGCGCAATAACTTGGGGACAGGCCCCAAGTTATTGCCTGGTTATCCCAGTCCTGCCGGAACCAGCTTCAAGGTCACTTTCCCGGCCGCCAGTTAAGTCAATCAGGGGCACGGTTCGAGACCACTGAAAAAGTAAAGATTGCTTTAGGGTATGCATAATATATTGGCGGACGTTAAGCGATAGCGTGGAAACCAGTATATTTATGCATATTCTACCCCCGAACTGCTTGCATGAACCTATATATCTTATCATGATCCTTGCGGCCGGGCTCCGCTTCCACACCGGACAGAACGTCAACCGCATAGGGTCGGGCGACCTGGACGATCTGGCCTACGTTGCCGGGATTCAATCCTCCCGCCAGTATTACCGGCACCGTACTAGCCTGGCGGACGAGGTTAAAAGTCGACAGATCCACCATCACCCCGGTGCCTCCCGGCCGGACAGTCGTATACGAATCCACCAGCAGCGCCGTTATTCCCGTTTGCGAAAGGGCCTTGGCCGCGCGGGCAGGATCCGTGATCTCAAACGCGCACTGGCCGCCGCTGTCTATCCGCAGCGCCTTTACTGTCTTGATCCCCATAAGGCCCAGTTGGCTGGCTATATAGTCTGTTTCCTGCAAGGTTTCCTGGTGATGAAGCTGGATGATATCGGGCCGGACGGCTTCTGCCGTGGCCAGGATCTCGTCTGCCGAGCCCCCGGTTACCATGCAGGAAGTCACCGATGGCGGCACCCGGTCCAACAGCCTCCGGCCTTCAGCAGGAGTCAGGTTCCAGGGCGCCGGCACCGGATAATCAACCACCACGCCGATGCAATGGACCCCGGCTCGCACACACAATTCCACATCTTCAAGATTCATCAAGCCACATATCTTAACTCTGGTCATAGGTTGCCGATCCTCACTTCGCTGAGACGCTTGTACATGGCGGCCGGATCATCGGCCTGCAGGAGGGCGGTCCCGACCAGGACCGCCTGAGCCCCGGCCATTGAGGCCCTCTTCACATCGGCCGGAGTGGACAGGGAACTCTCACTGATTAATAAACAGCCGGCGGGGACCAAGCCCGCCAGCCTTTCCGTAGTATGGACCGAGCCGTCGTCCATCTCCAGGGCGTTGATATCACGGTTGTTGATCCCCAGCATGCTTAACCCCAACGCCCTCAATCCGGTTATCTCTTCCGGGCGATGGATTTCCACCAACGGTTCCAACCCCATCCCAAGAGCCGCTTCGATCAGCTTGAACAGCCGCCTTCGTTCCAGCCGGGCGGCGATGAGCAGTACGGCGGCGGCCCCCGCATCCCGGCTCTCCATCAGCTGGTCTTCATGGTCGATAAAATCCTTGCGTAACAACGGACGGGGTATGCTGGCCGCGATCATCTCCAGCGATTGCAGGGCACCCCCGAAATAACGGGGTTCGGTGACCACCGAAAGCACCGGCGCACCAGCCGCGGCCAGAGTCCGGGCATACTCGACCGGCTGCCGCCCCCGCAGCAGGTCGCCCTCAGCGGGTGACCGGGCCTTGATGTCAGGGATAACCGGCAATCGGCCCGTGCGGCAATGCTGCCACAGGGCGCCGGAGAACCGGCGGGCCGGATTCAATTTGCCTGATACGCGGGGATCCATGCTAGGCCACCGATACCAGGTCTTGCGAGGCTTCCGCCAGCTGGCTCAGTTTATGCTGAGCGGCGCCGCTGTCGATAATCTCCCCCGCCAGTTTTATGCCCTCCGCCAAAGAATCCGCTTTGCCGCCGATCAAAAGCGCTCCGGCCGCATTCAAGACGACCGCCTGGCGCCGGGGACCTCGGTTGCGCCCCGAGAATACGTCCCGGATTACGCCGGCGTTGACTTGCGGAGTCCCGGTAGCGATGTCCTCCAGCCGGCAGCGGGTCAGGCCGAAATCCTCCGGCGCGATCTCATAGCTGGTGATAGCCCCGTCGCGTATCTCTCTGACACTGGTCTTTCCCAGCAGGGAGATCTCGTCCAGCCCATCCAGGCCATGCACGAACAACCCGCGGGTGTAACCCAGGGACAGGGCGATCTGGGCCACGGTGTCCAGCAGCTCCGGCTTATATACGCCCAGGAGATGACGGGAGGCGCGGGCTGGATTGATCAGAGGGCCGATGATGGTATAGAAGATGGTCTTGATGCCCAGAGCCTGTTCGGGCGGCAACACCTTGTGCATGACGGGATGAAACAGGGGGGCATAGATGAACGCGATGCCGATCTCTTCAATGAGCTTCTCGACCGCACGCGGGCTGAGGTTGATCTCCACCCCCAGGGCCTCCAGGACATCGGCGCTGCCGGACAGGCTGGAGATGGACCGGCTGCCGTGTTTGGCCACCGGGATGCCAGCAGCGGCGGCTACCAGGGCGACTGCCGTGGAGATGTTGAAGGTGCTCAATCCCCCGCCCGTGCCGCAGGTATCCAGGAGTTCACCGTCCACCCGGGGGGACAGGGGGATACAATTATCCCGCATGGCCTGGGCTATGGCCGTTATCTCGGTGATGTTCGGGCCCTTCATCAGCAGGGCCACCTGAAATCCGGCGATCTGCACATCGCTCAGCTTATCGTCATTTATGGCGGTGATTACTTGGTAGGCTTCATCAAAGGTTAAATCCTGATTGGCGGTCAATTTACTCAATACTCCAGCTAACATTTTATCCGCTCCTTCAAATCGATATAGTAAATGGTTCTGTTCTCAACTAGGTCCGTAACCATTTCTGATCGGGTACCCTCACCCGGTTCGGTATCCTCACCTGGCCCGGTATTCTCACTTGGTCCGGTGCCCTCATCTGGTCCGGTGCCCTCACTGGGTCTCGTCTGGTCTCCGCTCGTCTCTTCTAGGCTCCACCCCATTTCCTTGCTCGATCTGCGTGGCGGATGGTCCTTTTGGCCTCACCTGTCCCACCGCTACATTCCTTATTCTTGAAGAGAAAACCAGAGCCTATGTAAAGCCCTGGTCTCACTCTCCAAAAACCAAGCTCAACAAGCTAATCTCACCCTCATCTCTTCTCATCTCATCGTACTAAATTGCCCTGGCAGGGTGTCACGTCCGGTTCCCGTGACAGCTTTTCGGCTCGCCGTCAGGCGATCCGATCTTCCGACCCCATGGCCTCCTTAAGGGTTTGCACAAATTCGGCCACCCGGGGCACACACTCGGTTCCATATCGTTCCACGATTTTCACGATGGCACTGCCCACGATGACCCCGTCCGCCAAGCCCGCCATTTCCGCCGCCTGCTCCGGCGTGGATACGCCAAAACCGACGGCGCAGGGAATATCCCTGGTTTCCTTGACCAGTCTGACCATCTCCCCCACGTCGGCGCTGATCTCCTGGCGCACTCCGGTTACCCCCAGGGAGGATACACAATAGATGAATCCCTCGGCCTCCTGGACGATCATGCGGATGCGGTCCCGGGAAGTGGGAGCGATGAGCGAAATCAGATCGACCCCGTATTGGCGGCAATAGGGCAATAATTCTCCCTTCTCTTCAAATGGGAGGTCGGGCACTATCAGCGCGTCGATGCCGCTTTCAGAGCAACGTTGCAGGAAGCGGCTCGACCCATAGGTGAACACCGGGTTGACATAGGTCATGAAGGCCAGGGGGATGTCGCAGGTCGCGCGGACCCGGCTGACCATGGCGAATATGCCGTCGATGGTGGTACCCGCGGCCAGGGCGCGCTCATCGGCCCGCTGGATCACCTCCCCTTCCGCCACCGGGTCGGAGAAGGGGATGCCCAGCTCGATGAGGTCCGCACTCGCCTCCGCCATCTTAATCACCAGTTGTTCGGTCACCTCCATATTCGGATCACCGGCGGTGATAAACGGGATAAAGGCTTTGCCGCGGGCGAATGCCTGTCGTATCCTAGTCATAAATATCGACCCTCCTGTGGCGTGCGATGGCGGCGACATCCTTATCGCCGCGACCGGACAGATTTATTACCACTATCTGATTGCGGCCCATCTCCGGGGCTATTTTCCGGGCATAAGCTACCGCATGGGCGCTTTCGATGGCCGGGATAATGCCTTCGGTGCGGGCCAGGTATTCGAATCCTTGTACGGCTTCCTCGTCGGTGACCGGAACATACTGGGCCCGGCCCGAATCAGCCAGGTGGGCGTGCTCGGGGCCGATTCCCGGGTAGTCCAGCCCCGCGGATATCGAATAGACCGGCGCGATCTGACCGTCCTCATTCTGGCAGAAATATGATTTCATACCGTGGAATATCCCCACCGTTCCGGTGGTTATGGTGGCAGCGTGCTTGCCCGTGGAGATCCCCCGCCCGGCCGCTTCGCATCCGATCAGGCGAACCCCGGGGTCGCCGATAAAATCGTAGAACAGCCCCATGGCATTGCTCCCGCCGCCCACACAGGCCAGCAGGACATCGGGCAGGCGGCCTTCCTTCTCTAGTATCTGCTGGCGGACCTCGCGGCCGATGATGCTTTGAAAATCGCGCACTATAGTGGGGAACGGATGCGGTCCCATCACCGAGCCTATCACATAGTGGGTATCCTCGACCCGGGCGGTCCACTCCCGCATGGTCTCATTTACCGCGTCCTTCAGGGTTTGGGTGCCGCTGGTGACCGCATGCACCCGGGCGCCCAACAACTCCATCCGGTAAACGTTGAGGGCTTGGCGGTCGGTGTCCTCCTTGCCCATATAGATGTCGCACTCCATGTCCAGCAATGCCGCTGCGGTGGCGGTGGCCACCCCGTGCTGGCCGGCGCCGGTTTCGGCGATGACCCGGGTCTTGCCCATCTTCCTGGCCAGCAGCACCTGGCCCAGGACATTGTTGATCTTGTGCGACCCGGTATGGTTGAGGTCCTCCCGTTTGAGATAAATCCTGGCCCCACCCAGGTCCCTGGTCATCTTCTCCGCATAGTACAGCGCCGAGGGCCGGCCGGCGTAGTTTTTCAGCAACCCCTCCAATTCACCCCGAAAATCAGGATCGTTCTTGTAACGATGATAGGCTTCTTCCAACTCGATGACGGCATTCATAAGGGTCTCGGGAATGAACTGGCCGCCGTGGATTCCAAACCGTCCTTTTACCATAATAAGCGCCCCTTTTTTGATGAAATGGGTGCAAAGTGCCTGCCCAATAAAAAAAGCCTTTGTCTCCATAACTGGGACAAAAGCCTGCACTTCTGCGGTACCACCCAAATTGACGATAAATCGCCCTCTCGACTTGCATACTATCATATGCACCCTACTGATAACGGACAGGGTTCCCGTCAGCGCCTACTCTCATTACGATTTCGGACTGCCCTCGCAAGTCCATTCAGCATGTTCCGGTATGCCGCATTCGCACCTGCCGCGGCTCTCTGGGATACCTTCCCGTACCTACTTCTCTCGCTCATCGGTTTTTTCGTTTTGTGGAACCGATTCTACCATCTTCTTCGGCCGCCGTCAATCCATCTGGTCAATAACTTGGGGCCTGTCCCCAAGTTATTGGGGGTCATGTATACGGGGCCCCCTCAGGTTAGCAGCCTTCGGTGCTCTAAGGCAATAAAACGTGGGCCTGTCCCCGTTTCATAAAAACAAACGAGCGCTGCCGTTTCCAGCAACGCCCGGGGGAAAGGTGGTTAGGTCACCATACCTCCAGGCTCCAGGTGACCGCGACCATATTACAATGAGAAGACAAAGCACAAGAGCCCGCGCCCTTGTGCTTTACGACCGGATGCAATGTCCGAAAGCAACAGGCCGTCTATCACCATTCGACACTCATCTCATAAATCCTCTTTTTCTGTTTAAGATTTACTGCCGCCTGTTGATATCCGTAGCTTCCCCATCCGGGCGTAGTGCCCCGGGGACGGCACCCTGGCCCGGCATCCCCGGATATTTTTCCAGAATAACTTGGGACTCGTTCCCAGTTGATTGCCGCTCTTATTTCTCCGCCACCACGATCAATCGCCGCGACTGCTTCCGGTCATAGGGGGCCATATCGAATCCGCCATAAATGTGGACCTGGCTGAAGCCGGCCTGGTCCAGGAGCTCCCGGTATTCGTCATCCAGGATGATGCGCAGGCGCACACTGTGGGTGACCATCTCATCCCGCCGGCTGCTGTGATAGACCTCGAGGTAATGGTAGGTTTGGAAACCGTCCTCCCGGTCACGCACCAAGATCCGGGTGAAATCGCGGTTGTTGTCCACCAGATCGAAGCGCCGCCCTTCTTCCAGCGTGAGATGGGTGGTACCCGAGGTCATTATCAAGATGCCGCCGTCCTTGAGGCGGGCGTGCATAGACCGGAAGGCGGTGAGCAAATCCTCCCGCGTGTGCATATGGGCGATGGACTGATTCATGCACAGAATGGCGTCGAACTGGCGACTCCACGCCTGTTCCAGGCAGCGGTAATCGACCCGCTTGGTGGTAGCCCGGATGCCGCTGTGGGCCAGCTGGGGCCGGCATACCTTCAGCATCGCCTCAGAAAGGTCACTGCCGTAAACCTCGATGTCCATCCGGGCCAGCAGGCGCAGGTGGGGACCGGTACCGCAGGCGCAGTCCAGGGCGGACTTCACCTGGTATTTGTCGAACACTTTTTGCAAGAAAGTCTTTTCGGTGGGATAAATTCTGGTCAATGCCTCAGCCTTGCCGTAACTGGCCGCCCAGTCCGCGTACTCATCCCGTATTTTCATCCTGATCCTCCTCAAAAAGTTGTGGAGCTGGAAGCAGGGGACACAGTCCCCACAGCTTCCGTGCCCTGTTTGCACAGGTTAAGGGCCGTGTTCAGCGAACACAGCCCCTGGCCGGGCGCTCCCGACAATGTCTGGAATCTAAATCCCCTTCCTGATGCGCAGCTATTCCTGCGGAGTCATACTCCTCCTGGTCCTGAATCTGATGATCACGGTTTCCCCCAGCGTGTTGCCGTTGCGGGCCCGCAAGCCGGGCAAAAGGACTAGTCTGTACTCGGTGTCGGGCAGAAGTGGGTTTCTCGGCCTGATAAAGAGATTGCGGCGATTTGTAAACCCACTACGTGCGCTGACAATGATGGGTACCCTGGTGCTGCCGCGGAAGAGCCTGATTTGGCTGCGGTTGTGGGCCACTTCGGATGCCACATTGAGGCTGAAGGTCGTTCTTATGCGCGGATTTAAGGACACCCCGGTTTCCCCGTTACGGGGCGAAGAGCTGACAAATAACAAAGGACGGTTCCCTGCTGGCAAATTATTCATCTCCTTTCGTGAAAATATGGGAAACTGGTTAAACTGCTTTACTATATGCGAAATAATCCCAAAGGGTTAACGGGGTGTGGCCAAACCTCTTATCCCGGCGAAGGAGCTGAAATGCCGGCTGTACCGGGATTCGGGGGACAAGCACGGACCAATAACTTGGGGCCTGTCCCCAAGTTATTGCCGGGCGGATGATCGGAATTGCATTGCCGGGGCTGATTGGCTTATCCGGCAGCAGCCCAAAGGAATCGCGCTGTGCCAAGTGGGGGGAATACCAGTGCATGAAAAAAGCCCCCCCGGAAAATCCGGAGAGGCCTATGCTATGAAAGTCTTCGGTCACTAACGTCTAAATCATGGTTTCTGGGGAGCTGCCGCCTTATTGCTCCTCATTGTCCTCCCGCCATTGCTGGGCCAGTTCTCCGCTGCATAGGGCCAGCAAAACGGCATTCACAATGTCGTCGATCTGGTGGCAATCGAGGCTGGTCATTGATTCCAGCACCGTTTGCAGCTGATGCTGCAGGTCGTGGATATCGATCCTGATAACCTGCGTCATGTTGGTGTTGATTTCCTTTTCCATCTGGTCCAGCATGGCATGAATCTTTCCATGTTCCACTATATCAGCCTCCTCTGGTCGGGTGGGCCCCTGGTGAGCCCGTCCCGGGTTTGTCATCCATGCGGGTTTGACTCCACTCCTCCTGCCTTATGTTACCGACATGGTAACACGCGTTATATTTGGTTGTCAATGGTAATCGCATAGTGTTATAATTGCCGAAACAAATATTCCAACCGATGGTGAAAAAGGTATTTCCCGAGAGTAACTGTACTCGTGAGCAGCCGTAGAATCATGGTGCGATTGTACCTCCGGGGTCAGGCCAGGATTCGGTGAAGCAAGAGATTATCTCCAGGCATCGGGGATTCGCGGGGCAAAAGAACCGTACCCAGGCCCTGCGAGGCAATAGAACCGTCCCCATGCCCCGCAAAAGTATTTTGGAAAAGGAATGAGAGAATGGGTGTTAGTCAACGCATACAGAAGCTGCGCAAGGAGCGCAATATGAGCCAGGCCATGCTGGCCGAGAAGGCCGGGCTGAAACCGCCGGCCATATCTCAATATGAATCGGGGGTCCGCTCCCCCAACTTCGAGTCGCTGGTCAAACTGTCCAATGCCCTCGGAGTGCCGGGCGATTATCTGCTGATGGACCAGGAGGACATCATTCGGGAAGATGTGGGGGATGCCCTCAGTCGGCTGATCGCCCACATCGCCGGGATGCTGGATTTCGAGAAACGCGAGATGCTGCTGGATTACGCCCTAATGCTGTTGAAAACAAAACCCTCCAAGTCGATCCTGCCCTATTTTACCGATGCGCGAGCCTATGCCGAACATATTTTCACCGCCTTTGGGCGGGGGGAATTGCCGGTCGATTTGCAGCGTTTGCTGGGGCATCTCAAGGTGGGCTTGGTGGAGGCGCCCCTGGCCGACTGCGAGGGAATGCTGGTAAAGGGCAAGGAGAATATGATCATCATCGACCCGGAACAGAGCGGGCGGCAGCGGCAGCGCTTCACCATCGCCACCCTGCTGGGGCACCTGGTCATGCCCTGGCATGCCGACACCGTCTACCGGGCCCGGGAGGAGTCTTCTTTCGCCACCGAAGATTCCCAGGAAATGGAGGCCCTGCGGTTCGCGGCCTGCCTGCTGATTCCACGCGAGGTGCTGACCCAGGACCTGTCGGCGCGGCCTGTCTCCCTGGATTCGCTGCATACTCTGGCGGGCGAGAAATACGACGTCTCGGTGTTTGCCCTGGCCAACTCGCTGGTCGACATCAACCCGGACAAATTTGCGGTCATCCAGAGCGGCGGCAACAACATTATTAAAACCTTCCAGGGCACCCATCCCATTCGCGAGGATCTCGACCCCCGCAGCCTGGCGGCCGGTTTTATGAAAAATCCCCCCAAGGAGCGGGAGATCCGCACCGCCAGGATGGAGGAGGCTGTTTGGTTCCGCAAGGGCCGTCCCGGCGCCTACGTGCTGGAAGAATCGGTTTACAACCCCGAGCTGGGCAAGGTTCTTACCCTATTGACCGTACCATAAGAGCGTTTCATCCCCCTGGAGGGAAGCAACGGGGCCGTCCTGTTGCTTCCTTCCCGTGCTTCCGCAGGCCTTTCATCCCCCTCTGCCTCTATGCATACCAATCCCGCCCTTTGGATTTCGTAATTATATTTATATATAAAGGTCTACACTGGAGTTCCGCCGCCATAACCTTAAGCTCGGCAGGATTTCCCGTGATTGACTAAATCTGCAGATTTACTGGAAGGAGATGGGATTGTGCTGGGTGGCGAACGCAAACGCCTCGCATCCGCCAAACCGGGAGGGCTAAGACTGATGAGCCCCCAGGAGATTCACGATCTCGGCATCGAGATCGTGGTTGAACATATGGAGCAAGCCGGCTACCAGGATTTCAAGGTGTGCAGCCTCATGAATACCGACCCCCAGATTCGCGCCGTCAAAGATGGACAGACCATCAACGTGATAGTGAGGACTGCCATGTTCCCGGGACATGCCCAGCTGGTCCAGCGCGACTCGGTCCAGCAGACCCTGGACAATGCCCGCAGCAAAGGGGAATTGTGCTGTTTCGCCGCGGTGGAACTGTACCGCGCGGGTAACCCCGATAAAAAGAAGGCCCACTGGACCCTCCGGGAAGTGGGCGGGGACCATTTCTACATAAACTATGGCGGCCTGCAGGAATTGATTATTTGGCAGTGATGGGTGGATGTGGCGGACCAACTGATTCGTTATCAGCAGGCCGGCGGCTCAAATCCTACGCTAAAAATCCATTTGGACACCAAACTAAATCGTCACCCAAAGAAACAGGGGGGGCTGCAGCACCCCCTGCCTGCAATGGTTTTTATATCGTCTTTCTTAAACGTTTACGTATTGCCAGTCTTAAAAACGATCATGTCTGCGCTCTTGCGTTTGGGGCGGCACCCGTCGTGACGGATGATATCGACATATTTGATCCGTACCTTGTATTCCGTGTTGGCGCGGAGACGTGACACTGGGTCGACCAGGAATACGATCCGTTCCCGCCCGTCGTCTATCTCAAAGTGGTGGTCTCTGTTGCGGTGGTCTTTTCTCCGATGGTCATCCCGATGGCCGTGTTTAAACCGTCTGTGCCGGCGACGGGATCTGTCCATATCGGCGAATCTGGTGACCCGCCTGATGTTCACGGGCACACGGGTGAATCCCTGCCACATGTCGATAGATTCTATAACCCGGTGTTCTTCGTGGTCATGGTCATGGAAATCGTCGTCATGACAATCGTGGTCATGGAAATGGTGGTCGCAATCGTGATGGTGATCATCACAGAGATGGCGGCGCCGCCGAACTTCCCGGGCAAATACCAATTCGATGGTGATATCCCGGTCCACCCCTTTGTCACCATTTTCGGGGTCGGAGTCGACCAGTACCAGTGAATCGATCCGCTCCACAATATGGTCGTGGTGCGTAAAATGGTGTCTCGAAGAGTGTTTTTCCCTATTTCTGCACCTATTCATTATCTCTACCCTCCTTTTGATGAAGTCTAATGTATAGTATTCAAAAGGCATGGAAATGGTCACAGTTTATTCTTTCGTATACATTTTGCGTAGAAAAGGGAAAAACATGGTGGCGCAGCGCAAGTACCAAACACCCTCCGGATGCATTCTGAATAGTATGCAATAGGAAGTCTTTTTGTTAGGGGTGTGAACGGTTTGAGTAAAGCCACGGGGGGGACGATGGGTAGGCGAGCCGGCCGCTGCCCGGACCCGGCCATCATCAGAGGCATGATATGTTCGATTCTCCAGGTTGGCCGGCCGGGCCGAAGGCGGTCCCGACGTCCGGCAAGGGTGGCCTTTGTATTCTTGCGGCCTGGTCGGAGCAGACTGCGGCAGGACTGCAGCCTGAAACAGCCTGACCTGGGATTGCTCATGAAGGCAGGCCGGTCCCGCACCTTATTCGTCAATGCGGACGGTGCCGGTTCGCGGCTCCTGCGGGCAGGGAATGTGGTCAGCAGGGTAGTCAGCATAGGCTTGATAAATGAGGCTGATTATATGGCCTTCAACGTGGGCGGTACCCGGCAGGCATGGGAGTTTTTCGTGGAGCTGCGTGGCCGCTCGGAGATATTTCTCATCAACTTCACCGGTGACCGCCAGGTCTATAACGCACTCTTTGCCATCGCCGCAGCCGACCAGCTGGGATTCACTCCCGAGCAGATCAGGCGCGGGCTGCAGAGGTTCCGTCGGCCCAGTTCCTGCTGCTTTTTCGGTTGAACCTGCCGAACCGCCAGTGCAAGGCGATGCTTCCGGTGGCCGATACTTTACCCCCAATAACTTGGGGACAGGCCCCAAGTTATTTTAGTGTTTGTAGGCGGCCAACTTGTCCCGGTCCAGGATTTGGGGCGGCTCCTCCATCCAGTCGTTGGCCATCATCAGTTTGAGGCCTTCCTTGGCATAATCACCGATCTGGCCCATGTATTTGGCATAGATTGCCACCAGGTCGCTGCGCAGGCTGACCCCCATCGATACCCCCAGCATACCGATGCCGATGCTGTTCAGAACGGTGGTCAGGTACATCATCATCCGATCCGAGAACGGCGCCTCGGTCGACGCGGTTATATTCTCGTCGTGGAGCAGGCTCACGCGAACATGCTCATCCCGGGTCAGTTCCAGGAGTTCCCCTATGAGGTTGTCAGCCAGCTGTATCCCTTTTTGGAAATAATCCTGTACCTCCCGGCGGCGCGATACCTGGCGGAATCCCAACAGCAAGGCTTTACCCACCTCATTGCGGAGGGCGTTCAGATATATGTGGGCCACCTCAGCGGTCACCAACGGGCGCTTCTCGCCTAGAAATCCCGCGAAGAAGCTGGGCTGGTGGATCCGCTCGATTTCCAGGGCCACACTGAGGTAGGGCGACCGGGGCAGAACCCCCTTGGCCAACATCAAGTCCGATACCCGGGTATTGACGTCGATAATCTGCCGCACTATCTCGCTGTAGAAGTCACGTATATCAGGCCGGGCGGCCATGCTGAGATTGAGGACATTCATAGTCGAATTCACCTGGGTCAAGGCCTGTACCATATGAAGCACGAAACCATCCGAATACAGCTGGGGAGCATCGAGGTTTACGTCTTTGTCGGTGAATCCCATCGGTATGGGGATCCCTTCCCTCTGGAAGACGTCAGCTGCAAACTGAACCCGGTATTGGATCAAAGGAATCACATCGGAAATAATATCCCTGGTGGCCGGATCCCGCACCGTCCGTTCAAAATGTCTGAATAAACAGTACCACAGGGTGTATTGCTCAAAAGTCGTCCACAGACAAGCCACCTCGGCGGCAGTTATAGGGGCGTTGTGCGCTGCCGGAGTCTCTTGGATGTTTACAGACTCGCCTCTCGTCTGCCAGTCCAATCTACCATCTCCTTACCTTGCTTTTCGGTTATTATCCGGAAAACCGGCCGATTCTATGCAAGACTCCGCCCTCAGACGGTGTTGGAGAACGATTCTACCTACCATATTTTGCATATGCTTATGAGACTATGAATCTGCTTATGGGACCCAAACAACCTGCTTTCAGCCAATAAAAACAGCGCTTCACAGCGCCGTGTATAAAATCTTGATAAGAGTCCCGTGACACCAGACCGTTCGCGAGTACCGTCTCGAACGGTGGGCGAGAAATGATAGGAAGCTTAGATTCGGGGGGTGGGCACGGAAACTGTGACCGGACCCTCTGTCCCATCGCCGTGTACCTTGAGGATGGCTTCGCAGATTATCGGTGCCACCGACAGCACGGTGAGGCGTCCGTGCCGCTTGTCTTCCGGCAGCGGTATGGTGTTGGTGACGACCACTTCCTTCAAAGGCGCCGTCCGCAGCTTGGCGATGGCGTTGCCGCTCAAGACCGGGTGGGTGCAGCAGGCAATGATCTGCCGCGCCCCAGCCTCCTCCAAGGCCCGGGCCGAGCTGCACATCCGGTTGCCGGTGTCGATAATATCGTCGATTATAATCGCGGTCCGGCCTTCAACCTCGCCGATCACTATGACATCATCCTTTTTGCGGGCGTCGGGCCGCTTGTCGATAATAGCCAGGGGCAGATCCAGGCGGGTGGCCAGGTCACGAGCCCGGGTGGAGCCGGCCATGTCCGGTGATACTACCACTGCCTCCGGGCCATATTCTTTGCGAGCGAGGAAATTGGCCATGGTGGGAACAAAATTGATATTGTCCACCGGGATATCGAAGAAACCCTGGATCTGGCGGGAATGGAAGTCCACCGCCAAGACCCGGTCGGCTCCAGCCCGGGCGATCAGGTTGCAAACCAGTTTGGCGGTGATAGGGTCACGGGCGCGGGTCTTGGCATCCCGGCGGGCATAGCCCAGGTAGGGGATTACCGCGATGATTCGCCCCGCCGAGGCTCGCTTGCAGGCGTCGATCATGATCAGCAATTCCATCAGGGTGTCGTTGATGGGCGCACAGGTCGATTGCACCACAAAAATATCTATACCCCGGATGCTCTCGAAGATCTCCACCCCGACTTCTCCGTCCGAGAATGCCTTCACCTCTGCCCGGATGGTGCGCATACCCAGCATGCCGGCGATCTCCGCGGCCAAAGCGCGATTGGAGTTGCCGGTCATTATCTTGATTCCTCTGGTAGGCACACCGAACACAGAATCAGCCCCCGTTTGAATGTCATCTGCCCGGAGTAAGGACGGTATTGTCTCCAAAACTGGAGGGTACCTGGCATTCTTCCCAATAACTTGGGGACAGGCCCCAAGTTATCATGGGGTTTACGACTGTTTCTCAAAGGGTGGGACGCCATTTGGGCTTAAGATAAGGTTTTCTTGTTCCTGGGTCATCGGGGTTTGGTCGCAACCCCCAGGATACATTCCTATTATAGTTTATCCGCCGATGTCTTTTCTTCACTTTTTTTCGTGCCCTGAGAAATTTTGGGTCTAAAAAAATGGTTTATTCTACTCTCCCAACCCGGCTCTTATATAGTATGATGAAAACAAGGAATCAGAAGGAAGTCTGCCATCGAGCCACCCCCATCGAGGGAGCGGCGATTTCAAACAGCTCAAAGGGGGAGTCGGGAATTGAAAAAACTGGTGATCGATTTTCATGTCCACCTGGCCCATTACGAGAACCTCAGCACCAGCACCTTCGAATACGGTGCGGCTGCCTACCCGAACAAAAAGGCTTACCTGGCCTATTGCCGCCAGTATAGTGATCCTGATAATTTTCTGGCCTTGATGGACGCCAACGGGGTGGATTACACGGTAGTGGTGGCCGAGTACGCGCCGCTGACCACCGGCACCGCCACCAATGAAAAGGTAGCCGATTTTTGCCGGGGCAGACCGCGGTTGATCCCATTCTGTTCGCTCAATCCCTATCTACATACCGATATGCACATACGGTTGGAGGACCTGGTGGTCAACCATGGTTTCCGGGGACTCAAGCTTTATCCAACCTACAACTATTTCTATCCCAACGACAATTTCATGTACCACCTGTACGCCACCGCTCAGCGGCTGGGTATTCCGGTACTGTTCCATACGGGGTCGTCGGTCTTTACCAATTCCCGTATCAAATACGGCAATCCTATCTTCTTCGATGATGTGGCGGTGGATTTCCCCGACCTCAAAATCGTCATGGCTCATGGCGGGCGGGGTCCCTGGTATGAGGAAGCGATGACCATGGTGCGCCTGCACCGCAACGTCTACATCGACGTCACCGGCCTGCCGCCCCAGAAGCTGACCGAGTTCTTCCCGGACATGAGGCGTTTCGCCGACAAATTCGTATTCGGCACCGACTGGCCCACGGTAGACGTCAAGAAAAACATCGAGGCTATCTGCAGCCTCGACCTCCCCGCCGATGCAGTGGCCAAAATACTGGGCCAGAATGCCTGGCGCCTGCTCAGGCCAAATTAGGCACAGGGGGAGCACCGCCTGACGGTTCTTGGGTGCCGGATCGCTGTTGCCCAGTCGATGCTCGCCGGCATACTGGCCACGATCCCGCCAAACTCGCGCCCCACCGGCATTCAAGCCACTTTTTACCGCCAATAACTTGGGGACAGGCCCCAAGTTATTGGCACTGTTTTATGACTGTTTGTGCTTGAACTTGGCGGCCCGGGCCCGGATCTCGCTCTCGCGGGCGTCGGCTGCTTCGTCCAGGCAGATACGGTGTGGTTTGGAAGTCCTGGTCTGGCTGTCCCAGGTTACAAAGGTTATGTAACCCTCCACACAGGATACCCGCGACATCTGGGTAGTGGACTCCACGTGCATCACGATGCTGGAGCCGGAAGCCCGGGCTACCGTGGCTGAGATTATCAGGATGTCGCCTGCTTCCACTGGTTGTTTGAAGGTCATCTCCTCAATCTTGAGGCACACGAGCTCATCGGGGATGCCGTGCTCCTGGGCCACGGCGGAGAAGGCTGCCTCTACCATCCAATCCACGGATTTGCCGGCATACAGGGTGCCGTGATGGTTGAGGTATTCGGGTCTGATCAGGTGGGAAGTGGTATAGATCTTCACCGGTAGAATCACCTCTTTCCGCAACAATTGCACACGCTCACAACGCTATACTAATAATAATAGCCTAAAACGACCCCTATAGAACAGGGGAACGATTCTTAGGGTGTTTTTCCCGATGCCAGATCCGTCAACCGGGTCGCGCGGGAGCTTAAGAGACCGGCCAGGCGTCATCGCCCGGCGCGGCAGCAATAGAATAAATAGCTTGGTGTGATCGCATTTAGCTCTCAGCGGGAGGGCTTTTTACCAGCGCCCGGTTGACCATCACGTCGAGGATATCCGCGGTATCGGCCCCATGACCGGAATCCAGCCAGATCAGCTCTTTGTAGGGAGCCTGCAGTAAATTATAATAATCCTCCACCAGTGCGGCCACCGCGTTGACGTCCCTCCTCCCCACCAGGAAGTACATGGGCACCTCCATACGGGCTGCCTGGACAGTAAAATCCAGATCCTGCAACTGGGGATAGACTACCGCGAAGGACTGGGCCAGGCCCCGGGCGAAGTTAACTTTATCGACCAGCCCGTACTCACGAGCGAACTGGGGAACCAGCAGCAGTACCGTCTGCAGGTTGGCCGAACCCATATAGTCGAACAGGACGTTGTTGTAGGCGGCATACTTGAGGGCCATCCCCTCCCCGCTATAGGGCGGCTCTCCGTAACCGGCCAATCTTTGGGCCAGCCTCTGATCGCCCTGGTCCTGTGCCAATTGCAGGGCCAGGCGGTAACCGATTCGATCGTTTTCAGTGGTGTTGACCATCTGCCCGGTCCCGATGTAGGCGTAATAATCCTGGGGATACTGCTGAACCAGCTTGGTGCCGAGGATGGTCCCCCAGGACAGACCTAATACGTAGATCTTGTCTTCGCCAAAGCGTTCTTTCATCAGCAGGGTGAGTTCATGGGCGTCACTGATGAACTTATCCACCGTCAGAGTCTCGATGGGAACCGCCCCATAGGATTTGCCAGTGCCGGGCTGGTCCCAGTTGACCACCACGAAATGCTCCTCCAGGGGTTTGAGGACGAGGGCCGAAGCCGGGAATCCCCCCGCGCCGGGACCGCCGATACCCAAGTATAATAAGACCGGTTTATCTGCATCCTGACCGCGGATCGTGATCCATTGCTCGGTTCCGCCCAGCTGTACCTTTTCCAGTACCGCGATGCTTTTTTCCCCGCTGATCGGCGGGGTGGCGGCCAACCACTGGGAAGCGGCCACCGCCAAGCCGGCTACTAAGACCAGTCCGGCCAGCATAGGCCCGGCACTGCGGCCGGTCTTTCTGCGGCGCAGCAGGGCTCCGATCAGAAATATGTCCAACAACAGCAGCAGCAACCATACGTAGACCGGGACCGAGGTAGCCAGGGGCAGATCCAAGACCGGCAAGACCATCAAAAGGACAAAGCAGAAGATCAGAAACCCTATCATTGCTATACCCCCTAATACAAAGCTTTCATTTCTATTATATAAAATACAGCCAACCGGGTCTGCACCAGTGAGCGCAGCGGCCTCAGCCTCATTGCCCGCGCCGGACGCAAATAGAAACGGGCCTGATAATGTGCTGTCTTAAGCAGACTATCAGACCCGTTGTGGGTTGAAAATTATTCTTTTCATGCACTATCTCCTCGAGGCGGCTGGCACTTAAATCTTTGTCAGCCTAATTTTTTTCTCCTTCTGGTATGAATGAATCTCTTTCTTGGTACCAATTTGGGTAGATTTTATATCATAGGTCCTCCGTTGGGTAGAACCAGAACCCGTTATCATCCTGGTAATTACGGCCGACGCGCTTGTCTTTTCTGCCATCCACAACTTTCAAAGTCACTTTGTTGGGTTTAATATCAGCTCTAGTCTGGTATCCTGTATAGCCATCGTATGTTTTTCTCGCCAGGATCATGTGTATCACCTCTTCCGTCTCAAGCAAGTATCCTGCTGCGATTATCCTGGACTTTTGCACCTATCTGTCTGTTTTCAAGCCGTGATCTTTACTGAAGAACCAGAGTCTCTCATTCATGGACTCCTTCTTAAATGCTTTAGCCGTCTTTCTCATCCTGTTCCCCTCCTTTCCCCGCAGTGGTTTGTTTCAGGTTTCTTCTCATTTAATAAATCATTAACTTTAATTATCATTACCTCCTTTACGCACTTCCATTAGCTGATTTGATTACTCGATGCTATTGTCGGTCCGCCGTTTTTTTCATCTTAACTGCCTAGCTTCAGGTATTTTGTTTGTACTGTTCTTTCTTGACCACATTAGACGCAAACAGCGTGCCAACTTCAGCTATCCCTGACTAATAAATTTGTAGGTTCTCGTTAGAGCCCTTATTACAGCATCTTGGGAAAGGAAATATTCATCGCAACACTTTTGTGTTATCCGCACGTAAAGGCTCACTGTGTCACCAAAACCGTACCAAGAGTGTGCGGATGTTGCACGCTTGCTACACATCTGCTACACTCAAGACATAATAACTGGCGAGGTGACACTTTATGAATGAACTAATCGAAGTAATAGGCATCAGAGAAGAAAACTGCACCAATTGTCACCAGTGCATAGCCGTTTGTCCAGTAAAAGTATGCAGCAACGGCAGCGGCGAGGTGATCAAGTTCGACAATCGTCTATGTGTGGGCTGCGGGCGCTGCATTGAAGTATGTGTGAAAAGCCATGGGGGAGCAGAGACGAAGAGTGCCCGCTTCTCCATTGATGATGCCGCCCGGTTTGAGCACGATTTACCGGAGCAGCAAATCATAGCCCTGGTCGCCCCATCGGCCCAGAGCAATTTCCCTTTGAGCCAACTGATCACCGCCCTTAAACGGCTGGGGATCCAACATGTTTATGATGTGTCCTTGGGTGCGGAAATTACCGTAGCTTGTTACCATGACCTGATCGAACAAGGTTTGGCGCCCTATCCCATGATATCCACGCCCTGTCCATCCATAATCAGGTTCATAAGGCTCAATCACCCCAAATTAATCGATCATCTAGCCCCCGTAGGCAGCCCGGTTTCCAACCTGGCCGCTTATGTAAGGCGGCAGCACCCTGAAGCCAAGTTGGCTTTCATCTCTCCTTGCCTGGAAAAGCGCCGCGAGTTCCAGGAGAATGGTATGGTTGATTACAATGTTACCTTTCGCTCCCTGCAGAACATTTTCGACCAACGCGGCGTCACCTTCGATGGCTTGCCGGATGGTGAGTTCGACAATCCCGTGGGAGCCGGAATTGCCACCAATTTTTCCACCCCGGGCGGGCTAAAAGAATCTTACCTGTATCACTACCCGGAGACCAGATCCAGCTCCATAGCCCGGATGGAGGGCATGTATGTTTTCAAGAAATACCTACCCGATCTGGAGAGAGCAATCGCGGCTGGCAAGGACTATCTGCCCCGGATTATCGATATTCTAAGCTGCGACCATGGCTGCAACATGGGCGTAGGCTGTATCAACAAAATCAAGGGAGAAGCCGAGCATGCCATAGCAGTCCGGGCTGAGCAGGCCATCATTGACGACCAGGCCAATCAGCGGCTGAAGGAGTGGCTGGCCCAGATTACCGGGCAAATGAGTTTTGAATACCGGGGTTATACTGATTTATCTTCTCAATACCAGCTGAAGATACCCTCGGAGGATCAATTACAGGCTATTTACAGCCAATTGTTCAAAGAAACCGAAAAGGATTTCCGCAACTGTGCAGCCTGTGGTTATAACTCCTGCTTTCAGATGGCTGTAGCGGTGTTCAATGACTTGAACAAGATTGAAAACTGCCACCTGTACCAGGCAAAGAAACTTATTAAAGAACACCAAGCTTTGCAGAGTATGCATGACGAGTTGAGCAACCTGTTTAGGACCATGTCGGACGGGGTGATTATGCTTGACCATGATGGGCGCGTCAGACAATCTAACCTGGCCGCCCAGCAAATGCTGAGGCGTCGCAGTACAGAGCTCAACGGTATCGATATACATGAGGTGATCAGCGGCAACGGCAAATTGATCCCCGCTCTGCTCAATAGCGGTGAAGCGTTTTACGATCGAGAATTTTGGCTGACCGGCCGGAGCGGACGGGTGACCGCCTCCGGGATACCGATACACGATGAGGAAAACCGGATAGAGGGCGCTTCGCTAATATTGAGGTCGATAGACCGAATGCAACAGCTGATCACTAAATTCACCGGAGCCCAGGCTAGTTTCACCTTCGATTCTATTATCGGCAAAGACAAGCGGCTGCAGCATTCTATCCGGGTGGCGGCGTCGGCGGGGCGCAATGATTCCACGGTGCTGCTGCAATCGGAGAGCGGCTCGGGCAAAGAAATGTTTGCCCAGTCCATTCATAACGCTAGTCACCGCTGCAATGAACCCTTCGTAGCCATCAACTGTGCCGCCCTGCCCCGGGAGCTGGTTGCCAGCGAGTTGTTCGGCTATGTAGAGGGGGCATTTACCGGAGCCCAAAAGGGAGGCCGGCCAGGCAAATTCGAACTGGCCCACAAAGGCACCTTGTTTCTCGATGAGATCGGCAGCATGCCCCTGGACCAACAGGCTCTGCTGCTGCGGGCCATACAGGAGAAATCGATCTTAAGGGTGGGCGGAAGTAACGTTATTAAAGTGGATGTGAGAATTATAGCCGCTTCCAATCAGGATCTGCTGGAATTGGTCGGTGAGGGAAGGTTCCGGGCGGATCTGTATTATCGGCTCAATGTCATTAAAATCATCATTCCCCCTCTGAGGGAACGACGCGGGGATATAAGGCTGCTCTTCAGCCATTTTGCCGAGGGTATGTCTCCTCGTTTTGAGCGCCGGGTGACCGAAGTGGATCCTGAGGTGTTCGAGTATCTGCAGGACTATGATTGGCCAGGTAATGTGCGAGAGCTGCAAAATGTGGTGGAGAGGGTTCTCTTGCTGGCGGAGGACGGTCATATAACAGTCGATTGCCTGCCCCGCGAGATTACCAGACCGGCAGGATACACCCAGCTCAGGTCAGCCCCGGGACACGGACACAAACCTCGGGTGGACAGACCCGAGCCGGCAGCGCTATTGAATCGTAACCACCGGAAATCCTATGCCCAGGAGCAGGAGAAAGAGGATATCATTCATGCCTTGAACCGGTTCGGGGGCAACGTCAGCAAAGCCGCGGCCGAACTGGGCATATCCCGCTACACCCTGTATCGCCGTATGAAAAGCTATGATATCAGCAATTAGGTGGCGAACTTGAGGAATTGCGCTCCCCAGGCACAGGGTACTTTATTCTGCCCCGTTTGCCGGTGTCATGGGTACGTCCGTCTAAACCACGGGCGTCTTGCCCACGGTCGGGAAGCGCACATAGAAAGTGGTACCGGTCGGCCCGGTGTCATAATCCAGCCTGGCTTTGTGGCGGTTGGCAATGCTGAAGCAGATTGGCAGGCCCAGCCCAGTTCCTTTGTCTTTGGTGGTGATAAATGGAGTACCTAGTCTGTCAATGATTGCAGGGGACAAACCGCTCCCTTCATCCTTGATATACAGGACTGCCTCATCCCCTTCCTGCCTGGTGCCGATGGTCAGGGTTCCGTGGTCTTTCATGGCCTCCATGGCATTACGGGAAATGTTCAGGATCAGCTGGCGGATCTCATTTTCGTCCAAAAGCGTCTGAGCCGGTTTCTGCAGATCCAGCCTGACATCGATTTCGCGCAGGTTGGCATCGGATTTGATCATCGGATATAACGACTTCACTACCGAGTCCAAACAGCGCGGCTGGAGGTCGACCATCTTGTCCCGGGCCATCCCCAGGAATTCGCTGATGATACCGTTGGCCCGGTCCAGTTCTTCGATCATCAGCTCGAAAAAGGACAGGTCTTCTGCATACTCGGGCTTGCCGCCCAGCATTTGCAGGAAGCCCCGCACGGTGGTCATCGGATTTCTTATTTCGTGGCCGATGCTGGCTGCCATCTGGCCGATCAGGTTGAGGCGGTCCAGGCGGGCCAGCTCTGCTTCCAGCATCTTTTGCCGGGTCAAATCCCGTACGGTCGCCGCCACGCATTTCTCGTTGTTCAGTGTTACTGCTACCGCAGATACCTGCAAGCTAACCGGATTCCCGGATTTGTTCCGGGCCCGGATCTCGACATTTTTGACCACGCCGTTCTCCTTCAGTTCAGCTAAAACTTGTCTGACTGTTTCCAGGTCATCATCCCATATATGCAAATCTCGCGGGGTTCGGCCGATCACCTCGTCCCGGGAGAATCCCATTATTTCCAGGCAGCTCTGGTTTACATCCATGAACCGGTAATCCTCCAGGCTGATAATTGCGATCATGTCTGGATTATTGTGAAACACCTTTTGGAATTTCTTTTCCGATTCCTGCAGGGCTTGCTCGGCTTTTCTGCGCTCGGTGATATCCTTCACATAGATGGTCAGGCCCGTAGGGGATGGATAGGCACGGGCCTCGACACCAATGCCTGCGTATCCTATCATACTCTCAAAACTAATCGCTTTTTTGTCTCTCATGGCCTGGTGATAATGATGGTAGAAATCCCCTCCGACTGCATGGGGGAACAAATCCCAGAGGTTTCGGCCTACTATATCCTGGACCCTACGCCCGAGCATCTTCTCAGCAGCCTTGTTCCAGTAGGTTACGGTCCAATTGTGGTCCAAGGTAAAAAAGGCGTCGGTGATGCTCTCAATGGTGTGGACAAGGCTCTGATTGAGGGCGCTGAGTTCCCTGGTCCTTGCTTGCACCTGCACTTCCAGGAGATCACGAGCCTGTCTGACTTCCTGTTGCGCCCGGGCCCTGACCACTGCCGACCACAGTCGCTGGATGGTCTCATTCACCAACTCCGCTTCGGTTGGGGTCCAGACCCGGGGCAAGAAGCTGTTGACACCCAAAGCTGCTATCCACTTGCCATCTTTCGTCAAACCCCGGCCCAAGTGGGAGGCCGCCCCTGCGGATGACAGCCAGCGCCTGTGTTGATCGCTTAGGCGGGGATCTTGCACATCGTTTATGTTGATACACTTCCCAGATTTGAACCACTCCACGGTCTCTTCATCGAAACCATACACGCAGGCGGAATCAGTCGTCTTTACAGTTCCATTGATGACACAGTGTCGGATCACTATCTGCTGTTCGTCCAGTACATCACCATACATGACCTGATCCGCGGCGATGTGTTCAGCCAGCACCCGACAGGCCACCAGCTCCGCCTCGACCGGGTCTTCCACCGGGCGCAGCGCATCATCGAGTCTCACCAGGTAGGACTTGTGGGCTTCGTTTTCGCGCAGGGCTATTTCAGCCCTTTTACGCATCAGGACCTGCACAATGGAGGGTGCCAGCTTCTCCAGGATATGTAAGTCGGTTTCACCGTACCCGGAATCCTTGTTGGCCAGACCGATCATGCCAATAATTCGGCCGTTTTCCAATAGCGGCGCCCCTATGAATGCAGTCAGGGGGGGGATGACCAGGCGGCAGGTCAACCCGGTCCGGTTCAGAACCAAGATCGTTGCTGATCAGCGCCCGCCCTTCCTGCAACACCCGCCCGCGGATACCATAACGGGCTAAGTTCCGGGGCAATTGCTTCCGCTGGCTATCCGGCACCATCGAGGACGTGAAGCCTTCTCCCTTCATGGCGATACAATCCATGGTTCCTTCGTTATTGAGTTCATTGATAAAACCTATCGGGCTGCCGGTCAGTTCCAGGATCACACTGAGGCAAGTCATCCCTAATTCTTCTATGTCTTGACAGAACAGGGCATCATGCAGGATGCGGTTAATGCCCACCGTTATGGCCGCATTACTGCAGTTGGTGATGTCCATACTGGATGCTTCTGAAATCATTTCACTTCACCTACTCTATTAATCAGGTGGTATTTTCGACCAGGTGGTATTTTCGACGTCGAGAACCGTATCTCCTTTTACGAGCCCCGAGGCATGGGGACGGTTTGAGACCACTAAAAAAACCGGCCTCGTTGGGCCGGTCCTCTCCTTGAGTTATGTAGGATTCTTAATCTCTAAAATCTCTATAGGATCGCAGAATTTTCTCGCTGGGCAGGGAAAAGGTGGTCTTGCCGTCCGGGGTAACCTCTACTCCCGATGGGGCGAACAGGAAAACCTTGCAGCCAATCTGCTGACTGGTCCCGTCCAGCCCATAGGCTGCTCCGCTGACAAAATCGATGATCTTCTTGGAGATCTCGATCGGTGTCATCTCAAAATTCACAATGACCTGTTTCCGGCTCTTGAGATGTTCGGTGATGGCCTGAGCTTCTTCAAAGTTGGTTGGTTCGCAAACCACGACTTTCTGGCCCCGTGCCGAAGGAAGCCCTACTACGTGCGATGCCTTGCCTTCATTTGCCGATGTTGCGGGCTGGAAGCCGTATTCCTCGTCATATTCCTCCTCCAGTCCAAACCAATACATTATCTTCTCCTTGACACTGCTCATACCGCTTCTTCCTCCCCCTATCGTCTGCATTTGCCTTTCTTCCCGGCGCAGGAGCCTCACCGCCGCTACGATCCGCTATCCCGACGGCATTGTTTCAACATTATTTACATAATATCCCGATAAATCTAATTTTTCCACAACTTTTTAAATTTTTTTGTCTAAATTTTCGGCTTCGCCCTCAATTCGACTGCAGCAAAGCCGATTTGTCGGGCTGGCCCGCGCTGCGGAGGAGTAGAAAAACAGCCCCGGGCAGCTATCCCCCAAATAGTCAAGATGGCGGTTTTTTAGGATTTTGAACAGGTTCGCGGACTGTGAAAACCGAGGACCAAAAGAAAGCGTTCCTTGACTCTGGTTACGAGACCAAGGAACGCGTGTCGGAAAAGCCAAGTGGACCTCCCTGGATTAGGCCAACCGGTTGGAGCGGCGCCAGATACCCTGGGCGGTTGCAGCCTTTATGAGGTCATCGCGGACGGCGGGATGGGCGATATTGATCAGTCCTTCCGCCCGCTGCCAGACTGACATGCCCTTCATTGCATATTTGCCATATTCAGTTACTACATAATCGGCTACCGAGCGAGGATCGGTAACGATGCCTCCCGGCGCCAGGGTGGGCACTATCCTGGTCTGGACTTGACCTTCGGGGCTTATGTTGGCTGAGGGCATGCAGATAAAGGACTTGCCGCCCTTGGATTCCCATCCGGCCAGAACGAAATCCAGCTGGCCGCCTGTGCCGCTGATATGGCGGATGCCGGAAGATTCTGCGTTTACCTGCCCGTACAGGTCGATTTCAATGGAGTTGTTGATGGTGATGAGATTGTCATTGAGGGCAGCTACGGCCGGTTTATTGGTATAGTTGACCGGATAGGTAGCGCATACGGGATTGTCGTCAATGAAATCGTAAAGTATCTCGGTGCCAAGGGCGAAGGTATAGACCATTTTGCCGGGATCGATATTCTTGCGCTTACCGGTCAGACGGCCGGCCTCGTACATATACACGTAGGCATCCACCAGCATTTCGGTGTGGCAGCCCAGATCCTTCAGGTTGGATTCAGCGATAGCCATGCCGATGGCATTGGGCATGCCCCCTATTCCCAGTTGAATACAGCAGCCATCAGTGATTTCTTCCAATATCAGAGCGGCCACTTTGTTGTCCACCTCAGTGGGGGGTGGGGCTGGAACAAGCGCCAGCGGATGATTGCTGCCTTCCACGATATAGTCGACCTCAGAAATATGGATCCCTTCTTCATAACCACCTAAACAACGAGGTTGTTTGTCATTTACCTCTACGATGACAATTTTGGCCCGATCACAGACCGCCCGAGTGAAGCTGCATTGAGGGCCGAAATTGAAGAAGCCCTTTTTGTCAATTGGCGCAACCTGTATCATGGCTACATCCAGAGGTTCGATTCTCTCCCGGATGTACCGGGGCACCTCGGAGTATTTTATCGGGGAATAGTAGAAAGGTTTGCCGGCCTTGGCGATCTTCCGATCAGCTCCGGAAACGTGCCAGCTGTGCCATACAAACGATTCGCCGGTTGGATCAACCTCATTAACGGCCGTGGGATAAGGATTAACCGTTGACCAGATCTTGACGTCGGTCAACTCATCTTTTCTTTTGGCCAAGGCCTGATCCAAGTCCCGCACTTGTCCGCAGAACTCCCCGTAGTCGATCCAGTCGCCGGACTTGACCACCTTTACCGCCTGGTCGGCAGTGACCAGTTTACTCTGGTATTCCTTTGCATAGTTCACAACAATCCCCTCCTTTAAAAATAAAATATATGTAAAAACCTAGGCTCGGATGCCAACCGACGGAGTCAGTATGTTCCTTGCCTTGTTTAAATCTCTCTATCTGGGCGGCAGAATTCCACCCGCTTGTCCTGAGTGCGGGTACGCATAATGGTTTAACGGGATTTTGAACAGGTTAGCGGGCTGTGAGATCCGTGGACCAAAAGAAAGCGTTCCTTGACCCTGGTTATAGGACCAAGGAACGTGTTTCGGAAAAGCCTAGTGGGGCCACCCTCGATTAGGCCAACCGCTGCAGCGGAATTACCTGGCCATCATCCTTTTGGCTTGGATTCTGTTACACATACCCATAATATACTCTTTTTGGATTAAAGTTTCCAGCGCCTTATTTTACACTGGCCATGCTGGCAAACGGGTAGAAATTCCTCCTCAGGCTGGCAGTCAGTTCCCCGCGCAGGTCGGGATGCGCCACCGCGATCAATTCCTTGGCCCGCTCGGTCCTCGATTTGTAACGCAGGTTGGCAATGCCATATTCAGTAATAACATACTGGGCATACGTACGGGGGACAGTGACCGGGGAGCCCAGCGGCAGCTCCGGCACGATAGCCGAGATTAATGAGCCGTCTTTCCCCCTCCTTGACGAATAGAGCAAGGTAATCCCCTTGCCCCCCGGCGCCCAAAAGGAACCGATCATGAAATCCAGTTGGCCGCCGGAACCGCTCACCTGGGTATGCCCAACTCCCTCAGAATTGATCTGCCCGCTGAAGTCTACCATCAAGGCCATATTCATGGCTACCATATTGGGATGCCGGGCAATGATCCCAGGATTATTGGTATAGGAAGAGGGATGAAACTCGCAAGCCGGGTTCTCCCGTACGTATTCATACATCTCCGCATCACCCATACAGAAGGTGGCGACGGTTACACCTTTGTGCAATGGTTTCCGTTTATTGGTGACAATACCCTTGGCCACCAGTTGGGGGAGGCCGATGGGAAACATCTCGGTCAGTACCCCCAGGTCCTTCTTGCCATCCAGACCAGCGACCACTGCTTCGGGAATGCCGCCAATGCCCATCTGAATGGTATCGCCGTCATTGATCAGTTCCAATACATAAGCGGCAATACATCGGTCGGTCGCGGTAGGGGTTCCCCGGCCGAAGGTCGGTATTTGGGTGGAGTTTTCCACGAAGTAATCGAACTCCGAGATGTGCATCCAGTTATTCCCGTAAATTATCGGCAGCTGGTCATTAACCTCGCCGATAGTCACCCGTTGTTTTCCGGACGCCTTTCCCTCCCGGATGGTGTCCATGGTATAAAAATTGGTCAGACCCAGATTAACATACCCATTGGCATTGGGCGGTGTTACCTGGGCGATGAATACATCCGATTTGTGCCAGACTTTATCGGCCAGATCGGAGCTTTGGACCGGGTAGAATTCAGCCTGCTTGGTATTGTTCATCCTCCGGCCGGTTGCGATGCTGAAGGCTGGCATGTAGTTGATATGACCGTCCAGTGGCAGCATGAAATCCGGGTCCTGAAATTTGAATGGATACAGACCGATGGTATCAAGTATCCTTACCCCCTTTAATTCCTGCCACCTGTCAAGAATAGCATTGAATATATCCGGCGTGCCGGAGCCTATAGCAAGTCCGGTACCAACGACATCGCCCGATTCCACCTTGCTGGCCGCTTCCCTCATGGATATCAGTTTAGACTGGTATTCTTTTCTCCACATTGCTATACCCCCCTTTATCTAGTAGTCAATTGCGCCACACGAACCAAATGACATTAACCTCTACTCAATTATGCAGAAGGCTGGTCTAGCCATGGGTTGGGAAGAGTACTTGTCGCCGGGATAGACGCGATGACCTACCGTCACCGGTTTGCCGATTACCTTCATATCCACTTTCTTAGGGTCCATCGAAACCAGGTTGCCCATGATCCAGGGACCCTCGTCCAGTTCCACCATCACGATGGTGTAGGGATTCTCGTTTTCCCGGCCTTCAGCGGCGATGTTGCAGGTGGTGAAGGTGACGATCTTCCCTTTACCGCACAATGTCACGACTTCGTGGTTGGTGCTGGCGCACTCCCCGCATACCATCATCGGGGGGCAGGTGATCTTCCCGCAATCATTGCATTTCAAACCCAACAGCCGGTCTTTTTTCAAGGCCTTGTTGTATTCCTGGAATGTCAGTCTGTAATCCATCGTTCTCACCTCCTCTATTGATTGGTCAGGATCATGCTGACCAAAACCCCGTCGCCGCCCAGAGTGTCGATAATGCCGTTTTTGGCCCCCTCCACCTGGCGGCCTTGCTCAACCATGTCTCCCCTCAGTTGCCGGGTAACCTCCACTACCTGGGATACACCGGTGGCACCGATGGGGTGCCCCTTGGCCTTCAGTCCGCCGGAAATATTGATGGGGATCTTCCCGCCCAGCCGGGTCTCACCCCGCAGCCAGGCCGAGCCGGAGGTGCCGAATTCGAAAAAGCCCAACCCCTCCGCAGCTATCAGGGCGGCAATGCTGAAACAGTCATGCAGTTCGCACAAGTCCATATCCTGCGGGGTCAGGCCCGCCATGCCGTAGGACTGCTGACAGGCCAGCTCCCGGGCATAGATGCGGGGCAAATATTTGGACTGGGAGCTGAGTTTGCCGGACGAAGCCTGGCCGATGCCGGCAAAATAAACCGGTTTGGAAGTAAGCTTCTTGGCTACTTCTGCGGAAGCGATGACCACTGCCGCCGCTCCATCGGAAAAGGGGCAGGCGTCATGGAGCTGGATGGGGGTGGATACCGTGAAACTATTCAACACATCTTCCTTGGTTATCAGTTTGTGAAGCTGAGCATTGGGATTCTTCATGGCATATTCATGGGACTGGACCGATACCGCCGCCATCTGATCCTTGAGGACCTCCAGGGGGATACCGTATCTGCTGGCATACAAATGGGCCAACAGGGCAAATACCGCTGGGAACAGGAAGCCGGCCGGGAATTCATAGTGGGCGTCACCGAACATGGAAAAAGTCCGGGTGGCCAGGGGGGTCCCCATGGCGGTGCACTTCTCCACCCCGCCCACCAGCATGATGTCGTAATACCCCGATGCTACCCACATCACCGCATCCCGGACCGCCATGCTGCCGGAGGCGCACGCCCCTTCAAAGCGGCTGGCGGCCACGTTGAAACAGCCGATATCGTTGGCGAAGAAGGACTGTATCATCCCCTGCCCTTCCTCGAAATCGCCCAACACATTGCCCACGTTGACGGCCTGGATATCCTTGGGGGTGAGGCTGGCTTCCTGGATGGCATCCATGGCCACCTCGGAAAGCAGTTCCACCGAAGTTTTAGGTGAATTGAAGCAGAACTGGGAGTGACCTGTACCGATTATGGCTACTCTTCTCATCATCCACTACCTCCTTTTTTTGTGGTCGTTTTGGTTCTGGGTATCTCTCGATATTCCGCACAACTCTTTCCCCGATCTATTTGGGGGACATGCGGATGGCCCCATCCAGACGGATGGTTTCCCCGTTCAACATGGGATTCTCGATAATCTGCTGGGCCAGCATGGCGAATTCGTCGGGGTCGCCCAGCTTGGAGGGAAACGGGACATTACGGGCCAGGTCGACCCGCACCTGCTCGGGCAGGGCCGCCATCATGGGGGTGTTGAACAGCCCAGGGGCGATGGTGCATATCCTGATGCCTTCTGCAGCCAGGTCGCGGGCCACCGGCAGAGTCATTCCCACCAGGGCCGCCTTGCTGGCCGTGTAGGCCACCTGCCCAATCTGGCCGTCAAAAGCGGCGATGGAGGAGGTATTGATCATCACCCCGCGGCCATCCTCATCATTAAGGTCGTTGCTCAGCATCCGGAAGGCGGCCTGGCGCATGACATCGAAAACGCCCACCAGGTTGATGTCGATCACCTTGCGGAAATAGTCCAAATCATGGGGCCCCTTTCGGCTGGCGGTCTTCATCCCCGAGGAGATACCTGCACAGTTGATCACGATGTCCAACCGGCCGAACCTATCGATGGTATAGTCCAAAGATTTGGCAATGTCCTCGCTGCTGCAGATATCGGTCTTGACAAAGGCGGCTTGGTCGCCTATTTGGGCCGCCAAGGCACGGCCCCGCTCTTCATTCAGGTCCAGCACCACCACTTGGGCGCCGGCCCCCGCCAAACGGTGGACACAAGCTTCACCAAGCCCGGAAGCCCCGCCGGTTATAATCGCCGTTTTACCTTCAATCTTCATCCTCTCTCAACTCCTTTCCCGGGTTACAGCCCAAGACCTCTGCTGATGACCAGTTTCATGACCTCCGACGTGCCGGCATAGATGGTCTGAATCCGGGCATCAGTCCACATTCTCGAAATCTCGTATTCCTTGCAGTAACCGTAGCCACCGAACAGCTGCAGGCATTTGGAGGCCACCCGGTTTTCCATCTCGCAGACCCAATATTTGGCCATACTCACTTCGTTGACCACGTCTTTGCCGGCCATGTGCTGCAGCACCAGCTGATCCATGAAACTCCGGCCTACCTGAATTTCGCTGGCTATCTCCGCCAGGGTGAACTGGGTATTCTGGAATTGGCTCAACGGCTTGCCGAACAGGACCCGGTCCTTGACATAATCGAGGGTCAGCTCCAGGCAACGCTCGGCAGAAGCCTGTGCCACCAGGGAAACCATGATCCGCTCCTGCTGAAGCTTTTGCATCAGGCATTTGAAACCATTGCCCTCGCCACCCAGCATATTGGCGGCCGGGACCCGGCAATCCTCAAAAAACAGCTCAGCCGTGTCCTGGGCATGCAAGCCTACCTTGGGGATTTGTTTGCCCTTGGCAAAACCCGGGGTACCATCCTCAACCACAAATAAGGTGATGCCCTTGGTCCCGGCCTTGGTATCGGTTTTGGCGGCCACAATCACCAAGTCGGCCAACACCCCATTGGAGATAAAGGTCTTGGAGCCATTGATGATGTAATCATCGCCATCCTTGACGGCTCTGGTGCGCATGGCCCCCAGATCGGAACCGGCTCCGGGCTCGGTCATGGCTACCGCCAGGATCTTCTCGCCGCTAACAACACCGGGCAGCCACCGGGCCTTCTGTTCATCTGTGCCGTACGTACCTATATAAGGGGCCACTATATCACTGTGCAGCCAGGCAAAAACCCCCCGGCACCCCTGGCGGGCAATCTCCTCGGCCACAATCACCGAATATAGAAAGTCGGCTCCGGCACCGCCGTATTCTTCTGGCACCCATGGACACAGAAAACCCAACTCTCCCATTTTCAGAAAGATGTCCCTGGATACTATCTGTTGGTCTTCCCACTCGTCATAATGGGGAACCATTTCAGCTGCTACAAATTTAGAAAAAGCTTCCTTAAACATCTTGTGCTCTTGGTTAAAAGGCAGAATCCGCTCCATACTAATCTCCTCCTAATCAGCCGGATATTCCGGCTTTACCTCGAAACGGATAGAGTAACAAACACTTGTTGCCTTTCCCTGAATTGCGGGCTTCGGTTATCCTGGAAAGCCATCCCTCCCCCCTATCGCTTAACGGCACAGTCAATGGTGCGGGCGGTCGTTTCTTACCCTAACCAATCGCAAGGGGCATGCCAGATCAGTGAAGCCCTCTTATTGCCCTTGTTAAGCCGATTCCTGGGACAGGCCTTCGCAAATCGGCAGTCCTCATTCTCTGCAGGTAAAGCATTACTGCCTCTACCCAATGCAATTTTGCCTCGCGTATTTGGGGTGTTTTGCAAATGCCGTGATTTGGGCCTTCTTGTCTGGTCTCAGGGCAAACCAATCAATTTTTATGCCGGCAAATTTGCCTTGGAAATCGTACAAGCAGTCGCACAACTACGATGAATCTCGCATTATGGACAAAAAAAAAAGACCCCTGCGGGTCGTTGTATTTAATAATGAATATTTGTATGGGCTGGACTACGAGCGGAATTTAGGTCTTATTCATTATCCTTGGGAGGATCGGCAAGGGTTATGCCATATTTGGCCGCCTTGCGCAACACCGTGGAAGGGTCGATGCCCAGGTGTTTGGCGACCTCGCGGGTAGCCCGGTAACGGCTGTAGGCGTGGGAGATTATCTCCCGCTCCACAAATTCCACCGCCTCTTTCAGGGGAAGCACCCCTTCGACCGATATCAGGGGGTGAACATTCTCGCGCCGGGGATTCTTCAGATTATTGGGCAGGTCCTGAGCAGTCAGGATATCCCGGGGGATAGTGACCATCATCCGCTCGATGACATTCTCCAGTTCCCGGACATTGCCGGGCCAGTCGTAATTCATGAAGTCGTCGATAGCGTCAGGCAGCAATTCCTTGTGCAGGTTGTATTTCTTGTTGAACAGCTTGATAAAATGAGCCGTCAGCAGCGGTATCTCTTCCTTGCGCATCCGCAGGGGCGGGACTTCCACCGGCACCACATTAAGGCGATAGTAAAGGTCTTCCCGGAACTGACTGCTGGCCACCAGTTGGGCCACATCCCGGTTGGTGGCGGCGATGATGCGCACATCGACCGGGATAGTCTTTTCCCCGCCCACCCGTATTATCTCCTTGCTCTCGATCACCCGCAAAAGGTTGGCTTGTAATTCGAAGGGGAGTTCACTGACTTCATCCAGGAGGATCGTCCCCCCATGCGCCAGTTCGAAGTAACCGGCCCGGCCTCCCTTTTTGGCCCCAGTGAAGGCTCCCGGGTCATAGCCAAACAATTCCGATTCCAGCAGGTTCCTGGCGATGGCTCCGCAGTTTATCTTGATGAAAGGTCCATCTCGGCGGGGGCTGCTGGCGTGTATGGCCTCGGCAATAAGTTCCTTGCCGGTACCGGATTCCCCAGTGATCAGGACGGTGGAATCCACTTGGGCGATACGGGTGACGTTGTCGAGCAGTTCTTTCATTTTCCGTGAACCGGCAACGAGCTTATCGGTGTCGTATTGTATCTGCAGGGCCCGCAATTCCGATTCATAGTGTTTGCTCAGCCCCTGCGCCTGTTCCAGCTGCTGCTTAAGATTCATCAGCTCGGTGATGTCGCGCACGTTGGAAACCACCCGGAATATCCGGCCTTTGCGATCGAAAACCGGGGTACCGGTGGTCAGAGCAGTCCGCCCGGCCAGGGTTCGCTGGATTATGGTGACCGGTTTTTTCTCCTGCAAAACCAGGGCGCTGACCGACTCTGAAACAATGCCCCGCTCCCTAACCAGGTCCTCCACGTTGAGGCCCACCATTTCATTGGCCGGGACTCCGGTGAGGTTTTCAAAGGCCTCATTGACCCGCAGGGTTGTACCCTTGCCATTGGTCAGGTAGAGGCCGTCATGGGAAGACTCGATGATGGCATCCATTTCCCGGTTGAGCTCCTTGACATTCTCCAGTTCGCGGGATATATTCTCGAGTTCGGAGATATCCTGCAGGACCGCCACCGCCCCGATGATCTCACCGTCTTCCAATATGGGGGTGCGGTTGGAAATGAACAGGGAGTCCTTCAGCCTGATCTTCTGTACCGGCCGGGGACAGCCCGTGGTCAGGATTTCCACCAAACCGCTGCTGGGAATGACTTGCACGATATCCTGACCCAGCACCTCAGTGCTCTTGATGTTCAGAAAGTTCTCCGCGGCCCGGTTGAGCACAGTGATTCGGGCGTTTTTGTCGATGGCTACGATAAGGTTGTGGGTAGAATCCAGGATGGTCTGCTGTTCGTTGGACAGATACATGAAGGAGTTGAAATAGGCGTAAGCCAAGTCGCTGCGGGTAATCATGCCTACGACCCGATCTTGGTCGACTACCGGCAATCGCCCCACCCTTCTTTTGATCAGGTCGCTCACTTTCTCATCAGGGTGTCCCGTCGTCACGCTGGTCGCCATGACCTGAGCCACTGTGGTATGGGGATTGCCATACCCGGCCAATACCCGGTAAAGATGGCTTTTGGTCAACAACCCGATCATCCGGCCCTGCCGGTCTATGACCGGAGCTCCATCGATCTCGTTTTCCAAGAATACCTGGCTGGCCTCTCGAATAGTATGGGCCGGGGTCAATAACACCGGATTGGTACTCATGATATCCGCAAGCTTCATAATGATCCCCTCATAAGGTCCCCTCATACAAAGATAGGCTAAGGCAGCGGGAACGGTGTTACCCTGTTATTGCCAAGTATAGCACGCAGTCCCAAACCGGACCAGCCTATACGAGCACAGGTGGCCTTTCCCTCTACTAAATACTATTGATGCGGCTGCCGCATATGCCCCCGTAATCGTTATTTCAAGACCTCCACATCGGTAACGTACATGATCTCGCAGGCGCCGTTGCCGGAATCGGTGCGGGTGAGGCTGCTCCGCCAGGGGCCGTAGGGGAAGTTGACCTGGACCAGATAGCCCCGCAGGCGGATATGGTCGTTTTTGCGAATCCCCCGCACCTTTTTGAGTATGTTCCGGTCGCTGTGGATGATGTGGACGTTGGCGGAATGGCTGCCGATGTAAGATGGGCTGACCGGGGTTTCGGCTGACCAGCGGTAGGTGTAATAGCGCATGCCCTGGGCGTAGGAGATGGTGTCGTCGATGTCGGCCCGGTTCAGATCCCCCCAGGCCAGGACGAAATCATACCTGGACACTTGGGCCGAGTAGTCCCGCAGCCGGTTGGTGCTTTTAACCACCGCCTCGATATCATAGCTGGCCAGCAGGGACAGCGGTACGTAACCCTCATCCCCCAGTATGTTGATGACCTGGCTGCCGTCCAGTCCCACCTGTACCGGGTCGGCAATATAGAGAGTGTAAGGCTCGCTGGGCCAAAGGGTGTAGACCAACAGCACTAAAGGGATTATGAAAATTACCGGCAGGTAAATTAAAAACCGGCTGCTCAATTTGGTCCCCATCGCCGGGTCCGGGGCGATTTCCTCTGGCTGCAAGTCCATGACCCTCCTAAACGTTCCTGTTCTCTAATATTACGAAATCGGCCCGCAAATAGAAACAGGTTACGGTCGTGGTGAGATTCATGAGTATGGGCTTGCAATTTAGTTAGGTACCTAATATAATGATGGTGTAGTCCTTAGGTACCTAATATATTTTTTATAAGAGAAGCTCAACAGAGAGGAGCGGGCGATAATGGAGCCACAACGGGATATCATCAGTAATGTGATGCGGGTAGCGCGTAAGGTGCGCCGCCTGGAAAGGCCGGATCGGAACGAATCCAGGGGCTCGCTGCGCCTGCTGCGCAAGCTGGCCGAGCGCGACGGCCTGACCGCGCGGGAACTGGCGGAGATGTTGGACATCCGCCAGCCTTCTCTGACCGAGATGCTGAACCGACTGGAGGGCGCCGGCGTTGTCAAGCGGGAACCCGACCAGCAGGACCACCGCAAGGTCAGGATTTATCTGCAGGATGAGGGCCGCGGTATTCTGGAGCGATACCGGGAGCAGCGCCAACAGGAGGTCGAATACCTCAATTCGGTCCTGACCCAGCAGGAACAGCAGCTGTTTTGCCGTGTCTGTGACAAGATGGCCGACGCCCTGGAAGAGCTGAGGCGGAGAGCAGGTGACTAGATGCACACCACACCAATGAGAGGCGGGAGAAGTTTTCTCTCCGAGGAAGAAAAACAGAACAAGCCCGAGATTACCGTAGCCCTGTTGAAGCGGATCTTCAGTTACCTGCGTCCTTATTGGAAGCAGCTGGGCCTGACCCTGCTGGCCATCGTGGTATCGTCGGTATTCGGCATTCTGCCTACCCTGCTGACCGGGCGAATCATCGACGACGGGCTGATAAACCGGGATCTGGGTATGCTGGTCACCTTAATCATCATTTCCCTGGTGGTCCTGGTTATATCCAATCTCATCGGGGTACTGGAAAGTTACCTCAGCATCTGGATGGCGGCCAATATCACCGGTGATCTGCGCAACCAGATGTACCGTCATCTGCAGAGGATGTCGGTGCGATTCTTTGCGGCCAGCCGCCAGGGCGACATCATCACCCGCATGACCAGCGACATCGACGGAGTACAGAGCATGGTCAGCACTACCCTGGTCAACATACTCCGCAATGTCATTCTGCTGACCGTGGCCCTCACCGCCTTATTCGCCAAGGATCCCCTTTTGGCTGCGGTGGGTATGGTGATGGTCCCCCTCTTTATCCTGCCCACCAAGAGGGCGGGCCGAAAGAGATGGCAGATCACCACCGAATCCAAACGCCACCAGGACGATATGAATCAGATAATCAACGAAACCCTGAGTGTCAGCGGCCAGCTGCTATCCAAGCTGTTCGTCAACCAGGAGATGGAATTTGATCGCTATCAGCAGGCCAACCGCAGCATGATCGCGCTCAGCATCAAAGAAAGCCTGGCGGGGCGCTGGTTCCGGGTCACCATGAACATTTTCACCAACATCGGGCCCATGCTGATCTACCTGGCCGGGGGCCTGCTCATGATAAGATACGGCAACACCAGCCTCACCATCGGCGATATCACGGTGATGGTAGCCCTGCTGGGGCGCATGTACAGCCCGGTCAACCAGCTGCTCAACATCCAGGTGGACCTGATCCGCTCGCTGGCCCTGTTTGACCGGATCTTCTCCTACTTCGACCTGCCGGTGGAGGTGAAAAACGCCCCGGACGCGGTGGTGCCGGAGCATTTTGAGGGCCATCTCAGTTTCGAAGGAGTTCATTTCCATTATGATGAAGGGCAGCCGGTGCTCAAGGATATCAGCTTCAAGGTGGAAAAAGGCCGTTCGCTGGCCATCGTCGGACCTTCCGGAGCCGGCAAATCGACCATAATAAATCTCATCCCCCGCCTTTACGATGTGACCGGGGGAGTCATCCGCATCGACGGCATCGACATCAGGCAGCTGGACCTAGATTTCCTGCGGCGTAATATCGGGGTGGTGACCCAGGATACCTATCTCTTCAATGGCACCATCCGCGACAACCTGCTCTACGCCAAGGCCGGAGCCAGCCAGGAGGAACTGGAGGAAGCCTGCCGGGAAGCCCATATCCACGATTTCATCAGCGGGCTGCCGGACGGTTACGACACTATTGTGGGCAACCGGGGTATAAAGCTGTCCGGGGGTGAGAAACAGAGGATTTCCATTGCCCGCATCATCCTGCGGCGGCCGCCCCTGGTGATCTTCGACGAGGCTACCTCCTCCCTGGATTCCATATCGGAAAGCCTTATTCAGGAGGCGATCAGCCCCTTGCTGGCCCGCAGCACCAGCATAGTCATCGCTCACCGCCTGTCCACGGTGATGGCCGCTGACCAGATCCTGGTGGTGGACCGGGGCCGGGTGGTGGAAAGCGGCCGCCATGCCGAGCTGCTCAAGCAGGGCGGTTTGTATAAAGAGCTGTATGAAACCCAGTTCCGGGAAGCCGCCGCCGGTGAGGGCCGGGAAAGCGGAGAAAACTACGAGAGCGTAGCCTAGCCGCACTTGACGCCCTTGCCTTGGGGCGATAGCAAAGCCGGCGCCATCCAGGCGCCGGCTGATCTTATTTCTATTTCAGCACGTTTTCGATGGAGGCATCCTCCAACCAGGGTATGACGGCGAAATTGCCCTCACTGATTTCTTTTACCTTGGCCAGCCAGGGTCTCTCCGCTTCCGCCCGGGCCAGCAGCATGGGATCGCTGGTATTGGTCACGGACAGGCTCTGGTTTACTACCCACCATTTGTTGTGTATACCAGCCCGGTGCAGTTCATCCCGCAGCCGCTGGGCCTCCCAGACGGGGGTGGCCTCCGGTAGTGTCACTATGACCACGTCTGCTTGTTTTTCATCCCGCAGCCGGGGCAGCAGTTTTTTTACCGAGGGTGGGATTTGACCCTTGGTCCGCTCTACTTCGCGGTGATAGCTCTGGGTGGAATCGAGCAGCAGCAGGGTGTGCCCGGTAGGTGCGGTATCGATGATCACTACCTCGTCTTCGGACTTCTCCACTATTTCGGCAAATGCCCGGAATACCGCGATCTCCTGGGTACAGGGGGAACGCAGATCCTCCCTGACATACTCCAGGTCTTCCTCGCTCATGGTCTCCCGGGCCAGGGCAATGACCTCCTCCTGGTATCTGGCCCACTCCTGGCGCTCGTCAATATGGCTCTGGGTGATATTTTCCGTCGCGCCGATGAAGAGGCGCAGGTGATCGGCGGGGTCGGTGGAGGACAAATGAACCTTGTCCCCCTTGCGGGCCAGACCTAGCGCAATGGCGGCAGCTACGGTGGTTTTGCCTACCCCGCCCTTGCCCATCACGAAAATGACTCTTTTCCCACTCGCATACAGATCATCGATCATCACCTCGATCCGGCGGAGATCGGGTTTGACCGCCTTCTCGGCGCCCTTTTCATACTCATCCGCGGTGAAAAACAGCCTAATCCGCTCCAGACCCAAAATGTTGTAGGAGCGCAGCGGCAGGCTATAGGTCGGGTATTGCTTCAGGCTCTCCGGCATATTGGCCAGAGCCTCCTGCTGATCGGTCATGATCTTGCGGGACAGGTCATCGCTGGCCTGACCCAAAACCGCGTTTATAATCAGCAACTGGTTGTTGATTCCCAGGTCGCTCAGCTCCCGGCTGGAACGCTCCGCTTCCACCAGGGGTGAATTTTCCGGCTTGGCCACCATCACCAGGGTGGTCCGTTGGGGGTCAGCCAGGGTGGCGACCGCTTCCTTGTACATGTCCTTCTTGTCTTCCAGACCGGCCAGCTGCCCCAAACAGGAAACCCCGTGGGTACTCTCGCTGATAAAACTGCTCCAGGCCGAGGGCAGCTGCAGCATCCGCAGGGTGTGCCCAGTGGGAGCGGTATCGAATATGATATGGTCGTAACCGTCCTCGACTTCCTGGTCGGTGATGAAATGGGAGAACTGGTCAAAGGCGGCCGTTTCCACTGTACAGGAGCCCGACAACTGTTCGGCCATATTGGCGATGACGCTGTCGGGCAGCTTGCCTATATATGGGGCCAAGAGCGCTTCCCGGTATTCCCGGGCTGCTTCTTCGGGATCGAGATTGGCCACGACCAGGTTGGGAACCCCAGCGATGGGCACACCATGGCCATTCAGTTCGGTGGCGAACACATCCTGCAGATTGGAGGCCGGGTCGGTGCTGACCAGGAGCACCTTTTTGCCGCGATCGGCCAGGTTGACGGCCACCGCGCAGGCGATGGAGGTCTTGCCCACCCCGCCCTTGCCGGTGAAGAAGAGGTATTTGGTCAGCTGGATTCTATCCAGGGAAAATGTGGCATACATGATTTAAGCCCCCTCTTGATTGCTGAAGATTCGGCATCCTGCCCGGTCAAGGGTATCAGCCAATGCCTCCTTCAGCTATTATTCCGGGAATAGACGGCTTCCTGTTTACAGTTCGATCCCCGACCACTCGGAAAACTCCTGATTGGTGGGATAAGCCCCGGTCTTGGCTACCTGGCCGTCCACCAGGGTGACCGGTAATATCTCCGCCCCCTCCTTCTGCAGGAGGTCGTTGATAACCTGGTTGGTAATGAAGGCCATGGGATCAGTGGAAAGCCCGTGGCGGCTGATGTCGATGCCCTTCTGTTGCAGGGAATTGATGACGGTGGCCACCCGGAGCAATTCGGGGTCGATAGAGGGTCCGCAAACCCCGGTAGCGCAACACATGGCCGGATCAAAGATGGCTATTTTTTTCATACTGCCTACCTCCTGTCCACTTTGCTTAGCAACAGTTTTTATCGCCACAATCACAACCAGGTGCAGATTCATTTGTTCTTATTTCCATCAAGCCTAGTATCTTAAGCGCCGCGTGACGGATAGCCTTGGCTGGGATATCCTCGTATTCGTTACCCTCATAAATCACCGTACGGCAATAAGTATTCTTTCCCAATAACAGGGTACAAGAATCACAGTAATTTCCCGATATCTTTATATTCAAGATATCTTCAATGGGTACTCCATTAAAGAGAATGGTATTCGACTGGGGGATCTGAGTATCATCGAGTTTGGTTTCGATGACCTCAACCTTGATGCCCTGAGGGTTTAACGCCCGGTTCAACCTTTTCGCTTCCTGATTAAGGTTTTCCCCAGTATCGTAACAACGATTGCATGTCTCTCCTTCAACATCAAGGTGTCTCCATTTTATTCTGAGCGTTTTCATTTGTCTGCCTCCCAACGATTCAGTATGTTTATACCCTTCACCTATAAGGACGGAAGTATTAAGAATAGTGACTGTGCTGTTCGCCTTGTCCGAGACGGGACACCACCTCGGAGTCCATCAAACAATCATATCAGCAAGGTATTGAATCCGTTCAGGATGTAACCGATTATTATTATCCCCACTATCACAACACTAACGAAGACGGCCATCAGCTTTGATTTGACCACTTGATTGAGCATTATCAAAGAGGGCGGTGAAATGGCGGTTACTGCCATCATGAATGCCAGCACTGTCCCTACCCCAACACCTTTATATACCAAAGCCTCAGCGATGGGCAGCGCTCCAAAAATATCAGCATACATGGGGATGCCGATGGCGGTGGCCAGCAGTACCGAATACCACTTGTCCTGGCCCAACAGGGTGGAGATCAGTTCGGCCGGGATCCAGTTGTGAATGGCTGCTCCAATCGCTACTCCGATCACGATATAAACCCAGATCCGTTTTACGATATCGGTTACCTGATCCCAGGCGTAGGTCATTCTCTCCCTGCGGGTCATAACTGTTCCTTCTTCGAATTCCGAAACCTCTTGATGAAAAACGAATGGGGCTACATATTGCTCCAGTTTCATCTTGCTGATAATGGTCCCGCCGATTATAGCCAATACCACGCCGACTACCACATAGACAATCGCGATCTTCCAATTGAAGATGCTGGCCAGGAGAACCATGGAGGCCAGATCTACAAACGGCGAAGAGAGTAGGAAGGAAAAGGTTACCCCCAGGGGCAGGCCTGCGCTGGTAAAGCCAATGAACAGAGGAATGGAGGAGCAGGAACAGAACGGGGTGATGGTCCCCAGAAGCGCTCCCAGGGCATTGCCGGTGATCCCCCTGAACCTCCCCAGGATGGCACGGGTCCTTTCCGGCGGGAAATAGCTTTGGATGTAGGACACCAGGTATATTAGTACGGTCAGGAGAATGAATATCTTGATGATGTCATAAACAAAAAAGTGAATGCTGCCGCCCAGGCGGGTGCTTATGTCCAGGCCGAAAACATTTTCTGTCAGTGACCTCACCAGCTCGGACAACCACTGCATCTTGAGCAGCTGGTCGTTGATAAGACGGAGGATAAACATCAGAATCACCTGCCTTTGCTTGCGCCTTCACGGACGTGCACTTATGCCAATTCCTCTTTGATATATCTCTTAATCTCTTCCCGCTTGGGAACCTTGCCGGCAACCTTGACTTTGCCGTTAACCACCAAGGCCGGAGTGGACATGATCTTGTAAGACATGATTTCCTGAATGTCCTTTACCTTCTTCACATCGGCAGTCACATCCATTTCAGCCAGGGCATTGATAACCTCTTTCTCCAGGCTTGCGCACCTGGAACAACCAGGCCCAAGTATCTTGATGTCCATTGCTTACTCCTCCTTTACCCGATTTTCAAATATTGCTCTCCCAGCAACGATTGGCCTTGCAAGCGATAACGTCCTCATTGTCGTCCAATCCCAGATACCTTGCGAATTCATCGGCCAGTTCGGGTATGTTCTCTAGCCGGTCCCGCATCAGCGCATCCAGGGGAATTACCCGGGCGCCCTCGAGGATTTTTTCGTTCACCGTAAGGTACGAGTTTTGCCGGACCTTGCGCTCGTTCACCAACCCTGCCTTTTTCAGTACCTTGACGTGCTGGGAGACGCGCGGCTGGCTCATATCCAGCACTGCCACCAGTTCACAGATGCACATCTCCCGCTCTTCCAGCAGCCGGATGATTTTAAGCCGGGTCGGCTCACCCAGGGCTTTTAGTATTTTAACCGTACTATCAATCATGGAGCAGCACCTATCCTTTTCCTTCAATGGGCTCGGATCATCTCCGGCCCAAAATACTTTTTCTTAAAATACAGAGCCACATTAACCAGCGCAATCAATACCGGAACCTCAACCAGCGGCCCTATGACAGTAGCAAAGGCCTGACCTGAATTCAACCCGAAAACAGCCACGGCTACAGCGATAGCCAGTTCAAAATCATTACTGGAGGCGGTGAAAGCCAGTGTAGTAATTGTAGGGTAATCCCCACCCAGCCATTTGGCGATAAAAAAGGTCGCAAACCACATGATGCTAAAGTATAGGAGCAGCGGGATCATCACCCGAACCACGTCCAGAGGCAAAGTCACGATCATATTGCCCTTTAATGAAAACATTACAAAGATAGTAAATAAAAGCGCGATGAGGGTTAGCTTACTAATGCGGGGCAGGAAATTTGCCTCATACCAGTCGCGCCCTTTCGACCTGATCATGGTGGTACGGGTAATAATAGCCGCAATAAAGGGAATGCCCAGGTAAACGAACACGCTCTGGGCAATCTCAAGCATGGATACATCCACCGCCATGCTGGCCATACCCAGCCATCTGGGTACCACCGTTAGGAAGATATAGGCATAAACAGAATAGGTCAGAACCTGGAAGATAGCATTGAAGGCTACCAAACCGGCAACATACTCAGGGCTGCCCTCCGCCAGGTCGTTCCACACGAGCACCATGGCGATACAGCGGGCCAGTCCCACCAATATCACTCCGGCCATCAACTCCGGTTTGTCGGGCAGCAGCAAAACCGCCAGCACAAACATGACGATAGGTCCGACTATCCAGTTTTGTACCAGGGCCAGAACCAGCATCCTGGTGTTCTTGAATACCGTGGGCAGCTCTTCATAGCGGACTTTGGCCAGGGGGGGATACATCATCAGAATCAATCCGATGGCAATGGGGATATTGGTGGTGCCTACCTGGAACTTACCCCAGAATGCCGCGATCTTGGGAAACAGGTACCCCGATCCAACGCCGATTATCATGGCAAGAACGATCCATAGGGTGAGGTAACGGTCCAAAAAAGATAGTCTCCTAGTAATCGATTGACTCAATGCTGTAACCTCCTTGAATTCGGGTACATGGCAGGGCCGGACCAGGGCTGAGCTATTTATGCATAAATTATTATATGCGTCTTTGCTTATATAATATGCCTGTGATATTATTTGTCAAGCACTTATGAACGTCCTTGTCCCTGGGCTCTATGCATCATACTCAGATGAAGCATCCCTTCAATAAGGCTCCGATCATTTACCCCAGGGTCGATGCGTATTGGTTAGGTTGTGACCGCTCGAAGAATATAATTCGATACCTCTGCCCAGGCCTGACCGGCAACTTCATAAGCCCGTTCTCCGGTATCGGTTATGGTGTAGACCTTGCGTTCCCGGCCCGATACTATTTGGGTTTCGACCGTTACCAGTCCGCTCGCCACAAATTCCTTCAAAACCGGATAAAGGCTCCCCTCAGCCGGTGCACAGCAACCACAGGTTATGTCAGCAACCCGTTTGGTTATCTCATAACCATGCAAAGCCTCATTATGAAGGACATGCAATATGAAAAATCGGGATAGACTCATTTTTATCAAACCCGCCCAGTATTCACTCGATTCATACTTTGATTCAGACTTGGATTCACACTTCAAATGATCCCCTCCGTTCATATAATTACAGTATGTGATAAAGGGGCTTTCCTCAGCTGAAAAGCTCGTTTTCTATTTGGAGTAGGCTGGCCAGGCCAATTATCTCTTCATCGAACATGCTGATTCCGTACATCGGAACATCGAATTGCTTCTGAGCAACCTTCAAATAGTACTGTTGCATAAAGTACCGGTTCTTGTGAAACTCAGTACTATCCCCTGCCAAGCTCAAAATATTGTTGGCTATCACCCCCTGGATGTTTATCCCCGCTTCCTGGAGGTCATCGTAGGTCCGCTTGGATTCAAAGATTGGCGTATATTCCGGATAGAAAACCAGCAGGAAAGTACAGACAGCTTTATCTTTGATCTTTGCCACCAACTTCTGTAGTTTTTCCTTGGCGGCGCTGGTTGCCGAGCTGGTATCATGCTTGATATTCACCAGCATTTCCACCTGTTTCGCATAGTCATAAGGCAATTCCAGCAACCTTAGCGTATGTCCGGTCGGGGCGGTGTCGAAAACCACGTAATCGAAACTATCCCCGCTTATCAAGGCGGAAAACTCCTCAAATACTGCCATCTCCTCAGTGCAAGGTGATTCCAGTTCCTCCTTAATGGCCGCTACCATGTCGGGGGAGTACCCTGATTTTTGGGCGTTGGCTATAATCTCCGCCTTATAGCTCTCCACAACCACTTTTTGATCTATGCGGGCGGCGTACAAATTGGCAACGTTTTTAACTGCCTGAATCTTGCCTCCCACCTCGTGATCCAGAACATAAGCGATATGCGCCGCCGGATCAGTGGTGACCAACAGTGTTCGGTTGCCTTCCCGGGCCAGGTGTACAGCAACCGCACAGGCGGTTACAGTCTTTCCTACCCCGCCCTTCCCGGTGAAGATAATTATCCGCTGACCGTTGTCCCGGGCCAGCATCTCCTTAAAGGATCCAACCGCGGCGAAGCCGGCAAATGGTTCCCCCTTATCATAGGCGCCGGTTATAGCCTCGCTCTTCCCTTCATACATTATGTCCGCCATTTTGTTGATATTGAGCAGGCCCTTTATCTCCCCGCCCTGTAGGTAGACCAATTTGGCCGGTTGGGAAAGAGTCTGTTCTATGGTTTCCAGATACCTTTGCTGCATGGCTGCCATTTTGGCGTATTGCGGGGTGTGGGCCTCTTCCGCGGGGATGATTCCATTGACAATCAGCTTGAAATTGTCGATGGAAAGAGCCTTTAACTCGTTTTGAGCCCGCTCGGTTTCAAGGATCGAGGTCTTCTCAGGGCGCAGCACGAAATAGAATTCGGTGGTTGCCGAATTGCGCAAAACTGCGATGGCTTTATCATACTTTTCTTTGGCCCCTTGAATAGCCGACACTGGCCCTAACTTCACCTGGGACCCCTTATTGCGGCTCTCTTCCATGTATTTCGACCAGTCCACCGGCAGTTCCAACAAGCGAACCGTGTGGCCGGTGGGCGCCGTGTCAAACACCACCAGATCATAATCCTCGCTGCTGAGGAAGTCGGTAAAGCGGTCAAAGGCAGCAATTTCCGTGGTGCAGGAGCTCCGGAACTGCTCCTCCATCACCTCCAAAATATCTTCCGGGAAAATGCCCCGCATGGGGCCGATAACACCTTCCCTGAATTCTGCCGCCGCTTGATCAGGATCGATTTCCATGGCGAATAGATTATCCGCTATCCCGGTAATCTTATGGCCAATCGTGCACTCAAAGATATCTCCTAAATTGCTGGCTGGATCGGTAGAGACGATCAGTGTCCTGTTGCCTTGTCTGGCATTATAGACCGCCGTCGTTGCGGCCATGGTGGTTTTACCGGTTCCGCCCTTGCCGGAGAAAAACATATATCTGGTCAAGACTTTCCCTCCTCCACTTCGGGTTTCCACCCCGTATCATCATGAATCTAGGATTTCCGCAATTCCTCGTATGCCGGATAACGCCCTTTCAGAAACAGGCTCCCATCTACCAAGGTAACCGGGAAGGCGTCACGACCTTCTTTCTGGGTTATCTCACTTACAACCGGGTCACTTAAAAACCGCTGTGGGGATTGAGTTATAGAAATCACCTCAACCTCTGCCCCATCCTGTTTCAATCTTGCCAGGGACTCCTTAAATGCTGCTTCTTCGGGGCTGGATACCGGAGCACAACAACCTACCGGGATTTCATAAACCACAATTTTCACTTGGTACACCACCCATACATTTTTATTATATGCATTTCCCTTAGATGCATTGTATGATGATGTAAGCAGCAGTGTCAACCGCCTGAACCAGTATGATAGCGGGATGTCCAAAAAAGTGTGTTTTGCCTGCCCTGGTACACACTTCTGGCGGGAATTTTTCAAATGACAAGCGGCGTTTTTATGTCATACTGATATTATGGATGTGATCAATCATCCGGTCTTTATGCTTTCCAGCCAACCTCAAGAGATGGACGAGATCACGGCCGCGGTAGATCAGATTATCGCTGCCAGCAACAAGTAAAGGAGAATGAATCATGACCAAAATCGATCTTAACAAAACCTGCTGCGATGGGGAACCGGGGTGCTGTACGCCGGCCGGCTCACCCATCATCATGGAAAAGCCGGTGAGGAAGATAAATATAGATTTCCTCTACCTGGACCTGAGCGTGTGCACCCGCTGCCAGGGAGCCGACACCAGTCTGGATGAGGCCTTGGCCGAGGTAGCGGGGGTGCTGGCGGCGACCGGAGTAGAGGTGGCCGTCAACAAGGTCAATGTCAACACCGCCGACCTGGCGGAACAATACCAGTTCATCAGTTCGCCCACCATCAGAATCGACGGCCGGGATATTCAGCTGGACGTCCGGGAAAGCCTGTGCGAATCGTGCGGGGACTTATGCGGAGATCAGGTGGATTGCCGGGTATGGGTTTACCAGGGGCGGGAGTACACCGTGCCCCCTAAGGGCATGATCATCGAGGCCATCCTGAAAGCCGTCTACGGTGGTCAGCCCCCCGCTGAAAACGAGCCCGGGGAATACGTTATGCCCGAGAATCTGCGCAACTTCTATGCGGCCATGGCCAGGGGAATACAAAATAAGTAAGAAGAAAGCGGCGGGGAGCGGGTCACCTTAGGGGTCGGTATTTTGCGCACCAGTTCGGATCAATTCAGGGGCTGGAACAAAAAAATGCCGACATCAAATGCCGGCTAGAAGAGGGTAGGACTTTTATCTTCTCCCGCCCCGGGGTGGCCCCCACACCCCGGATACAGGCAGGGGAATTCCATTTTTCAGCGTCAATCCTATTAATGTTCCAAGAACGCGTTATATACTGCCGCAACCCTGCATCGAGCCATGATCGCAGCCCTCATGATGCTGATGGTCGCGGCAAATGGAACCGGTCGAGGTTAGTTTTCCCAGCAGGTATTGTTGGGCAGCATCCCGGGCCGGACCCTGTGCTCCCAGGATCACCGTGATGCCCTTCTCGTTAAAAATGTCGACTGCCCCGCCGCCCATTCCGCCCGAGATAACCACATTGACCCCCAGGTCGTTCAAAAAATTAGGCAGGAAGCCCGGTTTATGCCCTGGATTGGGTATAGATTCGCTGTTGATTATTTCCGAGCCCCGCGCTTCGTAGATATTAAAATTAATACAATGGCCGAAATGGCCCGCCACCTTGTCTTGTTCACTGGCTACTGCTATCTTCACTTTATGACCTCCATTTTTTCATTCCGAGTTAAAACATCTGCTGCCTCATTTAGCCAATCAATCTTGAATTCTTCGATCCTGCCCTGATCGCATAACTCCGCCAGCTGGGGGTCGACTGGCAGCCGGGCCAGCACCTCCAGGCCATATTGGGCGGCTATCCGGCCCACATGGCTGGTTCCAAAAATATCGTGATTCTGGCCACAGTCGGGACAGTTAAAATAGGCCATGTTCTCTGCCAGCCCGATTACTGGAACCTTCATCAGTTGAGCCATCTTGACTGCTTTGGAGACGATCATACCCACCAGTTCCTGCGGCGAGATCACAATGATAATGCCATCCACCGGTATGGACTGGAAAACCGTCAGGGGAACATCGCCGGTGCCAGGCGGCATATCGATAAACATGTAGTCGACGTCATCCCATATGACATCGGTCCAGAACTGCTTGACGGCCCCGGCCAGGATAGGCCCCCGCCAGAGGACTGGATCGCTGTCATTGTCGATAAGCAGGTTGACCGACATGATGTCTATGCCGGTCAAGCTTTTCACCGGCAGCAATCCCATGGCATTACCTATAGCCTTATCGGTAATACCAAATATCTTGGGTATCGACGGCCCGGTTATATCGGCATCCAGGATGGCCACATTATATCCCTTTCGTTGCATGGTGACCGCCAGAAGGGAGGTGACCAGGGATTTGCCCACCCCTCCTTTGCCGCTGACCACCCCGATAACCTTTTTGACCCGGCTCAACTCATGGGGTTCCTCCAGCATACTCTTGGGTTCTCTTCTTTCCGCGCAGTCTACCCCGCAGGTGCTGCATGTCTGGGTACAGTTGTCGCTCAATTTTCATTCTCCTTTTCAAATATATAGTGCGATATTGGTCTGCCATGCTGTCAACAACATATCTTATTAAGCCGGCCGGACTACACCAGTGCAGGCACTCCAATCCTAACCTGAACCCGTCTGTTTACGACTCCCGGATCCGAATACCTCCGCCGCTCTCATCCCCCAGCAGGGTCATAGTCTGCCCAAACACCTCCCGGACCGCCCGGCCTGATGGGCAATCAACATCTACTATGCTGCGGGCTTCATTAACAGCCTTAACCGCCTCCGGGTCATAGGGGATAAATCCTAATAGGGGCAAATTGTTGAGTTCGCAAAAGGCGGCTATTTTTTCACTGTTGCCGGGGCTGGTATCGTATTTGTTGACACACACGGCTACCTTGGTCTGGAATTGCCGGGCGGTTCTGATGATGCGCTCCATATCACTGATTCCAGACATGGATGGTTCGGCAATTATCAGCACCATGTCGACCCCGCTGAGGGAAGCAATCACCGGACAACCGATGCCGGGCGAACCATCGATTATCGCCAGGTCAGCATCATTAATCACCGATATCATCTGCCTTTTGACCTCGGTGACCAGCTTGCCGGAGGTACCGCTGCCCATCTTCAGCTGGGCGGTGGAGAACACCGCATGGTTGAGGTACAGCCTCAATTCCCCGGCCACCGCCGGATGCAAAGACACCGCTCCGACCGGGCATACATATTCGCAGACCCCACATCCTTCACAGACATAATCATCCACGGTATAGACAGGCTCGGTCCTGATGGCATCAAAGCGGCAATACTGCCGGCAAAGGTCACATTCGATGCAGATCTGCTCCTCTATTTGCGCCTTGGGTAGCCCGTAATAGTCGGTCCGCCGGGGCTCTGATTCCTGCTCCAGAACCAGGTGCAGGTTGGGCGCATCCACATCGCAATCGGCATATACCCTGGCCTGGGCTAACTTGATAAAAGCGGAAGCCACCGTGGTTTTCCCGGTGCCGCCCTTACCGCTGAGGATCAAGAGCTGTTTCATGCTGCACCTCCTCCCTCACTGCCTCCAGCAGGGACGCGAATAAGGCCCGATACCGGTCACTTTCACGGATTGCCACCAGGCCTTCGGAGTTTAAGACCCCCAACTCCTGCTCGTAATCAATCCGGGCCAGTATCTTGATGCCTTTGGCCTGGCAGTATTGTTCGGAGGGGTTGGGGCCCTCCAAACATTTGTTGAGCACCACCCCATGGGGTTTGCCGAACAACTGCGCCAGTTCATGGACCAGGGCCAGGTTATGGGCCCCAAAAATGGTAGGCTCCGCCACCAATATGCAATAATCGGAATCCCTGACACTCTCCATCACCGTACAGGCACTGCCGGGGGGACAGTCGATAAAGGTCAGACCCGCGGGGACGTCGGCCAGCAACTTCTTGATTATGGGGATCCCGGAAGCCTCTCCGGTATTCAGCATCCCGGTCATTACCCTGACATCTTCGGAAAAACCTCTCTCAATCACCCCGATGGGCTGATCTCTCTCCGTCAAAGCCCTCAGAGGGCACAGTAATATGCAGCCCCCGCAGGAATGGCAGACCTCTTCGAAAATCATCAGCCTCTGATCGACATAAGCCAGGGCATTGAATTTGCAGAACTCCACGCATTCCCGGCAACCATTACATAATCCCTGATCCACCGCCGGGATTTTGACGGTGATCTCTTCGGTTACCACATCGGCAGGCTTGAAAAACAGATGCCCGTTGGGCTCCTCCACATCACAGTCGATATATGCGGCATCTCCGGCCAGAGCGGCCAGGTTCACCGACACCAGGGTCTTGCCGGTGCCACCCTTGCCGCTTAAGACCGCTATCTTCACCTTATTGGCCTCCCTGACCGTGAAATCCGGGGTGAAAATCTTCCAAGGGACTTAGGCCGCTGCCTTTATAGGCGTCGATATTATCCTGGATCGAATCATTGACGGTCTTGAACATCTTGATGCCGGCGGCAGCGACTACCTGAGCGGCGTTTTCGCCGCAGCGGGGGGTAAGCAAAACCTTGGCCTGGCTGTCTACTACCGTTTGGGCCGCCTTGATACCGGCACCACCCTGGCTCATGGCAGCCGGATTGGTGATAAAATCTGTGCTGCCGCTATCGGTATCGTATATCAGGAAATAGGGCGCCCGTCCGAAGGACACACACACCTTGCTTTTCATGGACTTGTCATCAACAGGTACAGCAATGAGCATTGCTGGACCTCCTTTCTGCATGATAATTGTTCCTATAATTTGCAGCCAGCAGGTTTCTCAGGGTTAATCGTCCGGCTTAGAGAAAACTGATTTATCGAGCTGTTCTCTTTCCCTTTCTTTCCAGCCGATCCGATGACGGTGGCAGCCTCCGCATCGGCAGAGTTCCTCCAGCCCTTCACACAGTTGGAAGTCTCCCCCTTCGATTCTCAGCACCTTGCTGTTCACCAGGGAATCAGCCAGTTTTTGGCGGGCATCATTATATATGCGCTGCACGGTGGTCCGGGCGATATTCATCTGTTCGGCGCATTGTTCCTGGGTAAAGCCCTGTAAGTCGATGAGCCTGATGGTCTCATATTCATCCACCGACATGACTACACAGTTTTCCGGACTAATCGGTCGGTTCAGCGGGCCAAAGCTATCGCTGGCCGGCATGCAGCAGACCTTTCTCCACTTTCTTGGTCGGGCCACTCTCAATCACCTCTTAACTAACCGGGCTACGGCTCCCGGTCAGACTCTCCAGACGCTTGTTTATAGAAGCCAGTTGGTCCTCCAGTTCCTTTTTCCGCCGCTGCAGTCTCTGCCCCTCAGGTTCCAGGTTGAATTCCCCACCGGCTCTCTTCCGGCGCGCGCGGGCAAATCCGCAGCCCAAGCCCAGGATAGCGGCACCGCCCAATCCCCTGGCTATGCCTTGTCCCAATCTGGACGCCAATCCCCACCCTGCTCCTCGACCCATACCCGGCACAAAACCCATGGCCGCGCCTCGCCCAAAGGCTCTCCCAGCCCGGGCTCCACGCCGCAGGGCATCAGCACCCATGATACACATCCCCATTCCTCTGCCCGTCATGGGACCGATGCCCAACGGTCCGGTTCCATCTCTAGCTGGCATTCTCATGACCTCCTTAAGGTTTTTGACATATGTCTGTTATGTTTGTAGTCTAGATTAGTATTGAGCATATGTCAATAATAAGACTGTTTGGTCAGCACAAAAATTTGAACCGGACGATTAGGACTATCCCATCGCCGGTTCATCGATTCTGGTTTTGGCATCTGCAACCCTTCTATTCAGTTAAGAAATCATATCTACCGGCTCTGGCCAAGTCAATCCTCGCGACCTGTTCCTGCCTTAGGTAGGCAGCACTACAACTCCTCGACTGTGGCTACTAGCCGGGTAAAGGCCGACTTCAGGTTCTCCTGCTGCAAATCCCAGACCGTCCACCCAGTCAGGGGCAAATCGTGGATTCTCTCGCAGTGAGGGATGGGATCGGCCAGGGTTTCATAACCAAAATAATCGCCCAGGGCAAACAGCTGCTGGCTGTTGTGCTCCCACTCCTTGGTGTTTATCTTGTTAGATATGATCAGATCCACCGGCCTGGCATCATCTTCGACGCCTAGATTCTGCTGCAGGGTCCGGATTAGGCCCAATTCGTCCAGATGCTCGAGATCGGTGCAGACCGCCAACTTGTAGGGCAGATCAATTAACTGTTTTGCATGTTCAATCGAAGCCGGATGTATCAGTATGTACTCATAATCCGTTCCTTCCATGAATGGGACCAAGGCATCAGCTACAGTCTGCCCCCCTTCAACGCAAGCGAAGCTCAGCAGATCCACGCCCAGGCGGGTCGAAGTTATGGGTGGACCGGGCGCCTGGCAGCCCTGACTAGTCTGGAGGGGGACAGTTCCCAGCCATTGGATGAGTTTTTGATTGTTTCCCCAGTCCAGGATTAATACCCGACGGTCCTTGGCAAGCAGACCGGTGGCCAGATTGACGGTCACCGTGGTCTGACCGCTGCCGGGATGTCCGTTGATAATCGTGATCACCTTCATATGCGCCCCTCCTGCTGATCAACATCTGATTCCTCTGTCTGGTATGTTCATCATAACAGGAAAACAACGATGCCAACATGCTGATTCTATGGGGTTATTACCACAAAAAAGCCGGCGCTGCCAAGGCCGGCTCAATTTCTTATCCACATCTATTAAAACACAAAGCATCCTCGTTTCGGTTACATCAATCTGGCTCTACAGTCGGTCCCGAAAGACTTGACTGCCTCCAGCGTTGCAGGGCCGCCTGCTGCAGCTGATCCATCATTGGCAAGATGACAAACCGCCTCGTCTGATGAAGTATTTCAGCAGCCAGGAGTAGTCGATTACGGCATTGCGTAGGAACGGTTCCAGTTCGGGATCGTATACCACTTTGATCCCGCCATGTTCGACCACCCTATCGTTCTCATTAGTTGACTCATCCAGAGTCAAATACAGATTCGGGCCGCCTCAGCCGATGCCGCCGAAATTGACCCGCAGCCTGGCCTCCCGGGATATCTTGTTTTGGTCCTGGCCCTGCTTGAATTTCTGGCGGGCCTTTTCGGTTATGTTGAACATCTCTCTCACCTGCCTTCCCAAGATCATTCATACCTTTACCACATACGCCGCTCGGCAATAGGCAAATTGTCACCATACCCCAACGGGGTATATATAATATACCCCATTCATTCCCTAAGTGCAATGGTCCCGTTAATTTTACCTTTATTCTTTTGTCCCCAGTACGACATCAACCCCACAATTTTTATAGAACTTAAACAAAGTCATCACCGGATCTTCACAAACGGACCTTACAATAATCACATATCCCTATACATGAGTAAGTTTATCATTCAAAGCCCTGGATTCATTTTAACCACGAAGCTTCATCTCGGAGTGCTGCCAAGCGGTTGCCGCCGCCAATAATAAAGCCGATGCTCCCTGGTCGGAGCACCGGCTTTTTTATTAGTCGCAAAACTGGTTTTTACCAGAACGGGAAGCGAGGCAAAAGAACCGTCCCCGTGCCCCGTGCCCGTGCCCAGTACTTAGCGGATGGTTACGGTGCGGTTCCCGGCATCCCATACCGCGGTGGACCCGAAGGCCTGGGCTACCCAGGCGATGGGCAGACAGGTGCGGCTGTTGGTTATCTCCGGGGCTACGTCCATACGCGTAGGGGTTCCGTTGACATAGATGTTGCGACTGCCGATAATGAGTGTCACCCGGGTCGACTCCTTGGTCAGGATCACCTGCCGGGTAGCTTCATCCCAGATGATGTCGGCGTCGGTCAGACCCATCGCGTATGCCACATAGCGGATCGGCATGTAGGTGCGTCCATCCCGGATATAGGGAGCTACATCCATCCACTGGCCTGAACCCTTCAGGGTGTAATAGGCTGAACCGATAGTAAACACACTGGTACCGCTGGTGGCAGGTTTCTTGGTGGAAAAGTTGTTCAGGTAGCCATAAGTGGTACCCTGGTTATTGGTGGCATAAGCCCTCACATAGTAAAGAGTGTTCGGTTTAAGACCGGTCAGGCGGTAGCTGAACTCCTGGTCTTCATCGATGCTGCGGCCCACCTCGATACGATTGGGGGTAGAAGTAGTGGTGCCGTAGTAGAAACCGTAAGATTTCACCTGCGATTCACCCTCGTCGGTGATGACTCCGTTGAAGCGGGCCCAATCCTCCCCGAAGGTGCTCGGCAAGGTGGTGACCCGCGGTTTGCTGCTGGCTTCTTCGGTAACGAAATACCGGACCGTGCCGTAGGCAATACCGTTGCGGTTACGAGCATAGGCCTTGAAGTAATACTTGGTGTCCACCTTGAGGCCGGTCAACTCATATTCGAACTGATCACCTTCATCGATGGAGTCGCGGTAGTCGCCCACCACTTTTCGCGTGGAGGGGGAGGAAGTGGTGCCGTAATAAAACCCGTATTCGATTATTTCATCGTCGTCCCCGAAATCCACGATCTTCCCGTTCAGGATGGCTGCATCGGACTCGATCTCAGTGGCCGCGGCCGTGGTTACCTCGGGCAGCCCCTTGTCGGCGGTGGTGATGAACGAGCGCACCGTTCCATAGGCAATGCCTTCACTGTTGCGGGCATAGGCCCGGAAATAGTAGCGGGTATTGGCCTTGAGACCGGTGAGATTGTAGCTGAAATCTTCACCTTCGTCAATTGAATCGTCGGCATCTCCTACTACCTTCTTGCTGGAAGGGGAAGAAGTGGTGCCATAATAGAAACCATATTCGGTTATCTCGTCATCGCTGCCGAAATCCACTATCTCACCATTCAAGATGGCCGAATCGGAATCAATACTGGTGGCAGCGGCCGTGGTTACCTCAGGAACAGACTTGATATCGAGCTCAAATGATTTGAAATAGCTGTAGCTGATGCGCTGGAAACCCAAGTCCAGGTCATCATAAATGATATAAGTCCGGAAATAGTAGGGTTTGTCCGCCTTAAAACCAGCCACGTCCTCCATATCGTCGACGGACAAGTCGTACGAGAAGGTATCGCCCGGCTCCAGTTCATCCGCAGCGTCTCCTACCTTGACCCATTGGGAATCAGGTCCCTCCAGGTATTCCAGATCAGCGTTATCGCTGTCGTGATAAAAACCGTACTCGGTTATCCGATAGTTGGAAGAGAAAAGGTTTATCTCCGCCTCCAATGTGACATAGTCGTCATGGACATCAGCAGTCTGATTCACTATGCGGGGCGATGTAGCGGCGGCTGCCGTTGCCGGGAAATATAGGCCGGGCGCCAACAGGGCTGCCGTAAGAACCAGGATCCATAACAGGGTAGCTCTTTTGTTGAATAAATGCATCCAATCCCACCTCCAGTCTAAATAATCGCTAACCTGACGCAATGAGGGGCGCCTCATAAAACCGGTATCTATGGGATATTACACCAAAGAGCGCGTAATTCTTTCAGTCCCAAGCAATATGTTGTGCGCCGGGCCGGTTGCAAACAGGAACCGCCGGGGGCCTTACTGCGGGTACACGGGAAAAGAAATATTGAAGCTGGTCCCGGCAGGACTAGTGTCGAACGTCATTTCCGCATTGTGCCTTTCCACAATGCGGAAACATACGGCCATGCCCAATCCTGCACCGTCTTTCTTGGTAGTCCGAAAGGGAGTGCCGATATTCTCAAGTATTTCATGAGGTATCCCGTTACCTTCGTCCTGTACCTGCAGGATAACCTTATTATTGGCTTCCCATGTTTTGATCGTCAGAGTGCCTCCCCCAGGCATTGATTCGATCGCATTTCTAGCCAGGTTCAGGAGCAACTGCCGGATCTCACCCTTATCGATCATAATCAGCGATTTATCGTTGAATTGGGTGTCCACAAATACATCATTTTTTACCCCATCCGCGATAATCAACTGAAGTATATTCTTGATGCATTCCGCGAGATTCATGGGAGTCGGATTAATATATTTCCTGCGCGACAGGGACAGGAAAGTAGAGATGATATCATTTATCCGGTCGATTTCTTCAATCATCAACTCCATATCCTCCCGGTCCTCCGAGTACTTATACTGTAGGCTGAACATCTGGAGAAAGCCTCTTATCGAGGTCAGGGGGTTTCTTATTTCATGGGCGATACTGCCTGCCATCTGGCCCATGATGTTGATTTGATCCAGGTGGGCGATTTCCTTCTGATATTCCGTCAGTTCGGTGATATCGTTACCAACCGTGAAGATACAATCCTCACCCTCCCATTTAACCGCCATACCGGATAGGCAAACAGTTCTTTCCTTGCGGCCTTTACGCTGAACGGTAGTTCGGAAGTTGGTTACCGTCCCATTTTCAGTAACCAACTTGATAAACTCCTCTTTTCCGGGGTGTTCCCAGTTCAAGCGGGTGTCCTGCATACTCTCGAACTGTTCCCGGGTAAGGTTTCTTCTTTGCAGACAGATATCATTGGCGGCGATGAATCTTTGGTCCTTGAGGCTCATAACGAACATGGGCAGTGGAATATTGTTGAATATCTGATAGACAAGCTTCTGGGACTGGCGTAATTCTTCCTCGGTCTCGTGCAATCTGGCATTTTCGTGCTCCAGCCTGGTGTTTTCCTGCTCCAGCTTGGATATTTTTGCTTCCAGCTCCCGAATATAACACTCTGATATGGATTGTTCTTTAATCACACCTACAACTCCTTATAAATCCCCTTGTTTCATCCTAATAAAAAGCCCAAGACGGGCCTCTTTCCTCACTTTCTTGCGATGTCCGCCAGCAGTATCGCTGCACCGAGGTGAATCCGGGTTCCTAGAGTTTGGCCTGGAGAGACCCCATCCATCTTCCATATTTTAAAATTTTTAGGACTTTCCTGGGTCCTTTAATAATCTATCCCATTTACTGACAGAAATAAATAGTTTTCTAACGAATGCTTAAGAGTATTTCCGTGTGCTGGGCCATGTAATGACCGGCTGAAATAATAAAAAGCTCCCCGGCGGTGGAGGAATTGACCTGCGCCGGGTGAGCATGGCTGTGTCGATTTGATCGGTTGTTATGCCTCGGCGCGGCTGCAGGCGGCACAGACCTGCTGTCCGCTCACCAGCTGGCCATAGGCCTCCATAAAGGATTCCCCGCAGCGAGAGCATTGGACAAACGGGAACAACCGGGGCTTGCCCGGTATCTTTCTGACTATCTTATCGATCTGGAACAATTCCTGGTCGGACATCTCCAGCAATTCCTGCCCGCGCTCCTGCCGCATGGCGAAGAACTTCTGCTTCTCTTCCGGGGTGGCAGTTCCGAACTTGACCTTCTCATGCAGTACCAGAGGTTCATTGCTTTTCCAGACCGGGACCTTGAGGAGCAGCCGGTAGCCCTCCCCGCTGTTTTTGTCCACCCAGCTGAAGGCGAACTTGCCCTGGTTGTCGATGATGAGGCTATCATTGCCCAGGGTGCAGCCGGTTATCACCTGAACCCCATCTACTCCACATACTTCATTCTCCACCACCGCGTAATGACTAGCTCCGATATGCTGGCCGGGACGGCCCAATAGTTCCAGTATCAGCATACTGGCTCGCGATCCCACCACAATACCGGGGCAGACATGTCCGTGCAGGGCGGCTGCTTTTTCCCATGCCTGTTGGTCCATCATCCTTGTTACCCCCCTTCTTATAATTGCTCTAATTGAATCTTGAATAATATATCGTCGGCGAGCTCGGTAAACGTCTCCATATCGGGCTCCTGCCGGGCGGTTATAGTCAGGCGGCGGCCCGGTTTCTCCCAGATGCTGCGGGACATGTTGTCATCTTCGCGGAATATGAAACGGGCAGGATGGGCCAGCCGGGCCCGGGTTATACCCTGTAGTGTATCGGCCAGGCAGGGTGAACCAATAACGGTTACCTTCAAGTCCGGGGTATTCAGCTGTCCCAGCAGCTTGTCGGCTACCAAGCCCATCCGCACTGCCAGGTACAGCCCCACACAGGCCTCCTGATGATGGGCGATGGCTTCTTCAAACATAATGTTGCGGCGCATCACCGGATCCAAGGCCCAGATGTATGGGGTTTTGGGGGAGAATATGATGTCGCCTTCGTAATAGGATTTGATATCCAAAACCGGGGTTCCATCTACTGCATCCAGCCCGCTCACCGTCAGCCGGTTGCCCTCCACCGCATCCAGGTGCACCAGGGTCAATGCGATTGGATTGGGACGATTGGGGGAGCGCAGGCCGAACACCCCGAATTCTGGTAATTGGGGGTTTATCTTCCGCGGCACGGTAGTCAGGACCTTTCGGTTGGATTGGTGGAACCACAGCAAGAGCCAGAGATGAGAGTTCTCTTCGATCCTCAGCAAAGCCGGGCTGTATTCCGGGAAAACCTCAACCACCGCACTTTTTCCCATCAAGGGTACGTCCTCCGGATTGGCCACCCCTGATTTCACCACCCCGATCGGTTTCAGGGATATGCTTATTTGTTCCTCCATTGGATTCACCTCTCTCTAATTATATTTCTTATTCTACCATCCAAACCTCCGGAGGAGCCTGGAATCTAATCGTTCCTGTCATTACTCCTGCCATTTGCCGATGAATCTTTGCAGGGGATTAAAAACCAGGGCTTCGATTATCATCACCAGCAGCACCAGCAGCAAGGCCCAAGCGAACAGCTTGCTGGTCTCCAGATAGCCGCGGGCAATAAAAATGGCATTGCCGATCCCATTCTGGGCTCCCAGCAGTTCTGCCATAATGGTAATCCGCAGCGACGAGGCCACACTCAGGGAAAAGCCCGCCATGAATCCATAGAGCAGGCCGGGCAGGTATATCTTGAACAACTTGATCCTGCGCGGCACCCGGTATACCTTCACCATCTGCAGCAGGTCGCTGTCGATGGACTGGATGCCTTTGGCCGAATTGAGGTACATGATGGGCATGATCAACAATGCGGTTACAAATATCACCTGGGTGCTCCCCTGGCCGAACCATACCATGGCGATGACCACGAAGATGATGCTGGGTGTGGCCAGTATGGCGTTGATACCTGGTTGAAACATGCTGTCCAGGGATTTTTTAAGTCCTCCAAATATGCCCAAGAAAGTGCCCACCAGCACCCCTAGGGACAGTCCGGTCAGCTGCCTCTGCAGGGTGATGATCAGGTTCTTGGTCAACTCCCCGCTGGCCAGCATGGCGAATATCGATTGGAAGGTGCTGACCGGCGACGCCACGATCAGCGGGTGGGAGGCCCAGGCCAGGACCTGCCACCCTGCCAAAATAATCAGTATGCCAAGTATATAATACCGGCGCTGGTTAAATTCCTGAATAATAGAAGTTGTCATCAGGCATCTTTCCCCCTATGGAGGCAGGCGGTGCGGTCTTCAAATACTCGGTCAGGAATGCATTGACTTCATCCTTGCACTGCGGACTGCTGACAGGCTCCAACCGGGCAAAAGGCAAGGAATTTTCGACTGCGCTGGCCTTCATCTTGGGGAAATATTTCTCTACCATTGGACCGGCGGCGGCCGGATTTTCATTGACCCACTTGGCACTGGCCTCGAATTGCTTCAGGACTTCGTTGACCAATGCGGTGTTTTGGGCGTTGTCCCCTACAATTATGAGCCCGGCCTGGGGGATCCGGGACTGGCTGCCGGTGGCCTTGGCCCATTCCTCCTGCAGATCGATGGCCCGTTTCACGGTTACATTGCCCTTGGCGGCATTGTCTATGGTCACCGATGAATTGGGTTCGTTGGAGAGGGCCAGTTTGATGTCGCCGGTGGCCAGCCTGGATGAAGACTCGGCCATATCCATGTTCAATATGGTGAGATCCTTGTCCGGATCAATATTGTTCTGTATCAGGATGTGGCGGAAGATGGTACCGTGGTAGCCGTTGCTGCCCCCGGTGACCGCTATCTCTTTGCCTTTCAGATCCTCCACGGTTTTAACGCTGTCATCAGCGCTGAGGATATATAGCATTCCCCATATCGCCACATTGCCCAGTTTCACGTTGGCTCCCTTATTGTAGAGCATGATGGCGTTGGGTATGGGGGCCACGATGAAATTCACCTGGTTGGAAGTTATCATGGCGGATAGCTGCTCGCTGGTCACCCACGATTCGAGGGTGGTTTTGTCGGCTACGCCCTGCAGGGCATTGTTTTCAGCCAAGACAGCCAGCGGATAGCTGCCCGCTCCCTGGGAAGCAGAGATCTTGACCTCCGGGAGCTTGGGGGTTGATTTTTCGGCTGGCTTTTGGGCACACCCGCCCAAACCTGCCACCAGGACCATGATCATCATTGTGGCCAGTAGATTCTTGATTTTCCTCTTCATTATTCTCCTCCTAACATCGATTCAGATTGAGTAGTTCAATGATGGCCTGCATCTGCTGATATGTATACGGCATATCGCGGTCAGCTGAGGGCCGATCCAGGTGGTACTCCAATGCTATCCGGCAGGGCCGGTTCTCCAGGTAAATAAGCCGGTCAGCCAGTCTGACCGCGTCTTCCAGCATGTGGGTGACCATGACCGAGGTGCACGGTTTCAAAGCCAAGAGTTGCTGAAGGTAACTGCACATCGCGTCCCGAAGTTCTACATTCAACGAACTAAATGGTTCGTCCAGCAGCAGTATGTCCGGTTCCACCGCAAAAGCCCGGGCCAGGGACACCCTCTGTTTCATGCCCCCGCTGAGTTGGGCGGGATAGTAGTCCTGGAAGCCGTCCAGTCCTACCCGCCGGGCCATTTCTGCTGCGATGCGCTGGCGTTCGGATTTGGCTTCCGGCATGATTTGGTGAAGCCCGATCTCGATGTTCTCAAGGACGCTGCACCAGGGGATCAGCCGGGGTTCCTGGAACACATAACCGAGATTGGGGCTGGCGCATTCCACCCGGCCGGTGTCCGGTTGCTGCAGCCCGGCGATCATTTGCAGAATCGTAGTCTTGCCGATTCCGGAAGGGCCGCAGATACAAACGAATTCTCCCTCCCGGAATGTGTAAGAGAAATCTTGAAGGACCTGAAGATCGCCAAAGCTTTTGCTGACATGTTCCATTCTGATCGTGCTACCACCCCCCTACACCCTACCGGCTCGCTTTGGTCTGATTACCAGCGGTCTTTGTTGGGCAGGCATTCATCCTGCCATCTAAAACCGGCATCACCTCCGATTCGGTATTTACCTCCCATTGCATTAAAAAACCGACACCAGGAAGTGCCGGGTCATCATATCAGCCACCAGCATGAAAAGACGACCGCCGCGGACCATCAGCCCAACGTTCTGGTGGATCAATCTCTCCTTTCCACACGGGAGGCAAGTCAGTTTCCCGACCCTGCCCAATTGGTCTGCATCCCTGGGTAATGACCGTTAGGTATGCAGACTCGGAGCTTTTTTATATATTGGGTATTGTTCGGTAAATTTGTAGGATTTCCTGCCTAAAAACGCAGAAAAACGTAGTAAACTGTAATAAGTGCGACAATCTTGATTACGAATGGTGCCATTGGGGGTATTATTGATGCAACAACCCGACTCTATGATGCGGCGTTTGTTTTGCTGGCCGTCGCAAAATATTTCCCTGGCTATCTTCATCTCCCTGATCATAGGCTTCGTAGCTGGGCTGGGTTTGGACACTACGCCCTTGAAGCGCTTCGTTCTCCCCCTTACTTTCGTGATCATATACCCCTCGATGATCGGGTTCCGGTTCAATGAGATTTTTGGCAGGTCCCACGGTAAGCTGCTGGCCGCCGCCATGCTGGTCAACTTTACACTGGTACCGGGGGTGGCTTATCTGCTCGGCACTGTTTTCCTGGCTGATTCCCCCCAGTTATTTGCCGGCCTGGCCATCGCAGCCCTGCTGCCCACCAGCAACATGACCATCTCGTTCACCATGATGAGCGGGGGCAATGTCCCGGCCTCGGTCAAAATGACCGCCATCGGGCTATTGCTGGGGTCGGTACTAGCGCCTTGGTATCTATACATAATGGTCGGCCGGTTCGTTCCTGTCGATGTGCTGGCTACCATGAAGACGGTGGGGATAGTGATACTGACCCCCCTGGTGTTGGGGATGCTCACCTATCGTTATCTGCTGCAGAAATATTCCCCCGAGTTTTTCCAGAAGCAGGTCAAACCGGTGCTGCCGGCGGTAAGTGCCTGGGGGGTTGTGGCGGTCATTATCCTCAGCATCAGCATGAATTCCCAGGCCATGGTATCCCGTCCCGAAATACTGGCACGAGCCCTGGCGGTGCACTTGGTATTTTATACTGCCAACTACACCATCGCGGTATTGGTGGGGCGAAGATTCTTCTCGGAAAAGGATGCCCTCTCCCTGGTTTACTCCATCGTCCTGCACAACCTGAGCATCTCCATTGGCCTGGCTGCGGCTGCATTTGGCCCCGACGCGGCCTTTATGGTGTCCCTGGCCATCCTTATCCAGGGTCAGGCGGCCGCCTGGTTTGTCAAACTGAATCGGCGGTATGGCATTTTGGGCAAAGGAAAGGTATTGGCGGAGGGCAAGGCCTGAAGAACCAGTCAATTCTCGCTGTATTCCCGCAGGATGTATTTGGGCCGGCGCTTGGTCTCCAGATAGGTGCGGGACAGATACTGGCCCACTATCCCCATACAGAAGAGCTGGATACCGGTAATAAACAGCAGGATGGCCACCAGGGCCGTCCAGGTGTTGGACGATCCGCCCCCGGCCAGCTGTTGGATCGCCAGGCCGGTGCCCATGATAAGGGCGAGGAGGAAGAAGACCGCGCCGATTATGGACGAGATGGCCAGCGGGGTGGTGGAGAAGGCGATGATCCCGTCCAGCGAATACAAGTAAAGCTTCCAGAAGGACCATTTGGTGCTGCCGGCGGCCCGCTCCCGGTTGTCGTACTCGATCCATTTGGTCTTAAAGCCCACCCAGGCGAATATCCCCTTTGAGAACCGGTTACATTCGCACACTTGCAGGATGGAATCCACCATCTGCCGGGTCATGAGGCGGAAATCACGCTCTCCGTCGACCAGCTTTACGTCGGATATGCGGTTGATGATGCGGTAAAAACGGCGGGCGAAGAAGGACCGGATGGGCGGCTCCCCGGCCCGGTCGGTGCGGCGGGTAGCCACACAATCGTAGCCGTCGTGGATAATGGCCGCGTACATGTCCTTGATCAGCCCGGGCGGATCCTGCAGGTCAGCGTCGATAATGGCCACATAATCCCCGCTGGACTTCTCCATCCCCGCGTAGATAGCCGATTCCTTGCCGAAGTTGCGGGAAAATGAATAGTAGCGCACCCTCTTGTCCCGGTGCTGCAATCCCTTCAGCAGTTCCAGGGTACGGTCCCGGGAGCCGTCGTCCACAAACACGAATTCGAAGCCTACCTCCGGCATGGTCTCCGCCAACCGGGCCGCCTCGGCATAAAACATCTCCAATACATCCTGCTCGTTGTAGCAGGGCACGACTACCGAAATCATGGTCATGGTATCACAACCCCCCGTTGCTGGTGCTTGAAGATCAAATCCCGGCTGATCACATAATTCATGATTATTACCACCAGGTTGGCGAATACCTTGACCGCCAGATCGTTCAGAGCCAGCAGGTCTATCATCACATACATGATGGCAGTATCCACCCCGCCGGACAGCAGCCGGCAACCGATGAAAGCGGAGCATTCCTTGAGGATATTCCCCCAGCCTCGCCGACGGCTGGCGAAAACCCAGGTCCGGTTGGCAGCATAGGCAAACAGCACCGACGCCACCCAGGCCACAACGTTGGCAGCCAGATAAGGCAGCTCCAGCCCCCGGGCCAGGCCCATGTAGACTACTATATTGAGTAGGGTGGTCAACCCCCCGAAGAAAAGATAGGCGATCACCGTCCTGAACCTCACGCCAAACCTTGCCATCCAACCTCCTGCTTCGCCTCGCCTCTGGGCATAACAGAGAATAATCCGCGCTATTTTTCATAATCTGTCCCGTATTTGGCAAGAATATGCATTAGTGCGACAAGCCGGCATCCAAAGGCAACGCGGTTCTGTTGCCCCCGAGGCGCGGGGCAAGGGGACGGTTCGAGACCACCGAAAATGTTAAGAATTGTTTTTACGGTATGCATAATATATTGGCGAACGTTAAGCGTCAGCGTGTAAGCCAATGAATTTATGCATGCCTCATATAGGCAAAATGGACTTCTTAGTAGTATCGGACGGTTCTATTGCCCCGGTCGGAAGAGCACTGAGGATATGCAAGAGGAAGGAGAGAAGAGTTGGAAAAGCGAGTGAGAGGGCTGTATCCGCTCTGGTTGTGGTTGGTCTTGGCCTTGATGGCTTTGAACATGGCGGCTTTCGTACTGGTACAGGAGCCCCGCCCCGGAGTGGCTGACCAGGGCGATTTCGACCGGGTGATGAACGTATCCGGCCTGGAACTGCCGGCCGAAAATAAAGCTGACGCCAGCTTTGTCAGATTCCTCGACTACCCGGTGACCGACTACCATATAGTCGCTGCCGGGCCAGTGGACCTGCTCTCCCGGCTGAAAGCCACCAGCATATCCTACCTCATCACCCCCATCAGCCTGGTATGCCAGATCATAGGCCAGGACCTCTTCAAGACTTCCTACCTGGCTGTTGTTTATCTGACTTTATACCTGCTGGCCATCTTCGTCATCGCCAGATACCTGGACCCGGGCAATCCGTTCAAACTGGCCGGACTGGCTCTAATTGCCCTGCCGGTGCTGCTGGACGGCAACTACCTGGTGTGGTTCAATAGCCTGTACGGCGAGCCGATGATGATAATTAGCCTGATGCTGTATATTGCCGCCTGGGTCTATTACATCTACCTGCGGTATGGGGAAGAGGCCCCCGGCACCGGTTTCATCGAGATACTGCTGATAATGGCCGCTGCCCATCTGTTCCTGGGATCCAAGATGCAGGTCATATCTGCCTTGCCGGTCATCTTGTTCATGCTGGTTCTGCTCATCCGTGCTGACTGGAAACGCCTGACCCGGCCTCAGGCCGTCATTGTCTTGATCCTGTTGGGGGTAGTGACCTGCTATCCCATCCAGATCAATATCTCTAACCGCAGTATCGGCGAGCTCACCAAATATAACTCCGTATTCTACGGAATACTGAAGGACTCCCCCGCCCCGGAGGCGGATCTCATCGATATGGGCCTCAATCCCGATATGGCGGCGGAGGCGGGCAAACACGCCTTTCAGCCCGCCAGTGACTACAGCGTCTACCACCCGACTGCGCCCATCACCCGGCAGGAATTCTACCGTCAGGTCAGCAACCTGGACCTCATCGAGTTCTATATCACCCACCCCGCCCGGTTGCTGCGGGGGATGCAATACACGGCCGGGCAGGCCTTTACCACCGCCACCTGGATGGGCAAATACAGCCGCGCGTACAGCCCCGTCCCGGTGCGCGAATTCGACCGCCTGACTGGATGGTCGCAGCTGCGCCAGCAGATGCCCCATAATCTATTTTTCATCGCGTTGGTATTTCTGGGAGTGATGACGGTGTCGCTGCGGGTGTACCGCCAGAACCGGGGGCGTGCGGGGGTGCAGGCCCGGATAGCTTTGTTGTGGGCGGTGATGGCCATTGGGCTGCTGCAGTTTCCCATGCCGTTCGTGGGCAACGGATACGCGGACACCGCTAAACAGCTTTTCCTGTTCAATTTCATATTCGATCTGTTGATCGTGAACGCGGTGGGCTGGAGCCTAAATCATGTCTTGGAATGGGTATTGTCACGGCAGGACGGGTGGCTGGCCCGCCGCCTGGCTTATGCCGCCAAACCTGACTTGGCCGAGACCAGCCCCGAGTAGATTGGGGTAACCTATTCCGCCTGTTTGGACTCCGGGATGCTTATGAACCACTTGAGGGGGAAATTATAATCCAGGGTTCCGCCCTGAAGATACTCTTCCAATTCCTTATCGAATACCAAGGGTATCCCGGCCGCTTCGATAACGATATCGTTGTCATGCTTGGACTCATCCAGAGTCACCTGCAGCTCAGGCTTGCCGCTTCAGGTCAAGCCCGGCGAACTCACCCGCAGCCGGGCACTGTGCGATATCTTCCCCTTTCCCTGGCCAGCCTTGAATTTATTCCACGCCTTCTGGGTAACCGTTATCATTCTCTCCACCCGCCTCTCATGACCTATCACCAAGTAAACGACGCAAACCTTCCTGTACTCTAGTAATAGCCTATTTTGTCGAATCTGGCAATAGCCTTTGGACTTATTCAGGCCGAGGCTTACCCAGCAGCATAACCTCTCTCCTGCTCGGGCAGTGGAAACCTTACATAGAACGTAGTCCCGCCTGGCCCCGTCTCACAATCGATACGGGCGTGATGGCGGGCAGCGATGCTGTAGCAAACCGCCAACCCCAATCCGGTCCCATTTTCCTTGGTGGTCAGGAAGGGCGTACCCAGTTTCTCAATCAGGACCGGGTCCAGCCCATGGCCTTCATCCTTGATGTAAAGCACGACCCCTTTGTCTTCCAGCCTTGTCCCGATGGTCAGCATGCCTCCGCCAGACATGGCTTCCATGCCATTGCGGGCCATATTCATTATGAGCTGTCTGATCTCTCTCTCATCAACTCGGATGCGAGGGGGATTGGACAGCTCCATACGGACAATCATTTCCCTTAAGTTGGCATCGGACATCAGGATCGGATGTAAGGCGGTTATGATACCATCCAGCGAATTTGCCTGCAAGTCTACTATCTTGTCTTTGGCCATACCGAGATATTCGGTGATTATGGAGTTGGCCCGGTCCAGTTCCTCGATCATGAGCTCGAAATAGGTGCTATCACTTCGGTACTCCGGCTTGCTGCCCAGCATCTGCAGGAATCCCCGCACTGCCGTCATAGGATTCCGTATTTCGTGGCCAATACTCGCCGCCATCTCCCCGATCAGGTTGAGCCGGTCCAGGCGGGCCATCTCCGCTTCCATCATTCTCTCTTTGGTTACGTCTTTAATCACCGTAAGTGCATGCTTCTTACCGTTGACGTCAATGATCTCGGTGGAGTACAGTCCTTTCATGAGCCGGCCGGATCTGGTACGAAAGGTTAACTCATCATTTAAGATAGCGCCGTCGTTGATTAGATGGCGGTGTCTTTTCTTTAAATGATTCTTGTCCACAATGAGGTTTAGTTCACTTGGAGTACGACCGATAACCTCCCCCCGAGCGTATCCCAACACCTCCGTGAACCTCCAGTTTATATCGGTGAACCGCTTGGTTCTCATATCAATCATGCTGATAATAACCGGGCTGTTATAAAATATTTTGGCAAAGCGCGCTTCCGATTGGCGCAGGGCGTCTTGGGCTTTTTTATGATCAATAACCTCGGCTACCTGGCGGGCCAGCAGATTCAAAAGTTGGTAATCCATTTTCTCTGTGGCATTTGGGGTTCGATAATGAGTGTTCAGCATCCCCAGCACCTCACCAGTTCGGGTGATCAGCGGCGTTGACTGGACCGCCCGGACCCCTGCCTCCAGCAGTACATTCAGACCAGCAGTGCCAACAAATATTGGACTTTTGGTAACATCGGCAACGATTACGCGCTCTCCTCGGCCAAGAGCAGCACCACAGCTGCCGGTGCCATGATCGACAGCCGCAAAGAATTCCAAGAAAGGATTCTCAAAGCCCCTGTGCGCTATGATTCTGAGCACACCTTCAGCATCATCGAGAAGTTGGATATTGCCCATGTCAGCCCCGGTAACAGTAAGAGCGAGATCAAGCATTTCGCCAAGTATGGCCGACAGGTCCCCTTCATTGACAAAAGACGTGCTGATCCGGTGGAGGTCGTGTATGGCTTTTTTCTTGGCCTCAACTCTTTTACGCTCTGTGATGTCAATATTCATTTCCAGAATGAGAGGTTTACCATCAACGTCGATAAACGCATAATCATAAACATCAAAAACACTACCGTTAGGGCTTGTAAAGACCCAGTGGTGTGACTGCCCTGTCTGGAGGGGGACAAAGGCCTCACAGCACTCGCATGGAGCATCCAGGCCACAGATGAATTCGTAGCATGAACGACCCTCAGACTCTCCGAAACATTGGCGAAAAGCACGATTCGCCCAGGCCACATGATAATCAGGCGTTATCAAGTATAGATTGACATTTAGAGTATCCAGAACCGCGAACAACCGCTGGCGTTCTTGGGCAAGTTGTTCTTCAGTCTTTCTTCGCTCGGTAATATCCTCGAATGTCAGTAGGAGGTGGGGCTCCCCACGCGAGTTAAACCTTGATAATCTGCACTGTAACCAAACCGCTGTCCCCACTATAGGAGTACAGTCAACATCAAGCAACTCTTCCTCACCAGTCTCCATTACCCGCCTGATAGCATCCAACATCCCATCGTGCCTCTGCCAAGACTCCACATTGAAAAAATTGCCGTAAAAATGATCTATCGACCCGTTGGCAATTCTAGCGGCTGATTCATTCGCGAATCTGCATTGGCCCAAGGAGTCATAGATGCTGATTCCAAGGGGTGATGCTTGCAGTATTGCCCGGTTGAACTCCAAAGCATCAGCCATGGCCTGCTGCGACTGCTTCAGTTGGAATTGGGTATTCTTCAGCTCGGTGAGATCATGCCAAAATACGGAGATGCCCTCCCGGCTAGGGTAGACGCTCATGTATAACCAACTCCGGGTTACATTTGAATAGAGTTCATAATGCTGGGGCGTCTTCTCTTTCAAAACCTGGCGAAATTTACCCAACGAAATATCGATAACACCGGGAAACACCTCTTCAATCTTCCTGCCGGTTAACTCCTGCCGTGATAATCCCCAGGCGTTTTCCGCCGCCGTATTTACGTAGGTAATGCGCAGGTCCCCATCCAAAGAGTAAAAGCAATCCGATATGCTCTCCAGCAAATCAAATCTCTGCCGAACCGCCTCTTCTACTTCGCGGGTACGCTCTTCAACAACTTCCTCCAGGTGCTGTTTATAAGCCTGCAGTTCCCTCTCCGCCCGCTTGTATTCCGTGATATCAACATAAGTGGATACCACCTCGGTTATTTCGCCATCATCGTCATATATGGGCTCGGCCGTTGAAGAGACCCATACCCGCTCGCCGGATCTGGAGATATAGGACATTTCTAGGTTTCTAACCACCTCACCTCTTAATGCTCGCATGATAGGCATCTCTTCCGTTGCAGCGCTTGCGCCTTCCTTATGCACTGGTCGCATTGCCTGAACCCTATGAGCCAGTGGAACGTTTTTGTTTTCTATGGCTTTGTCATAGTATATTAGTGCTTGTTCGTTATAGAAAATGGGGGTTGCATTTTTATCATATATAACCAGAGCATAGGGAAGGGACTGTATTATGGCGTTAAGCTTACGATTTTGGTATTCGATTAATTGTCCAGCATCCCGCACTTTGGCTTTGGTTTCCCGCAGAGCCTCCTCAGCCTGGGTGAGACGAGTAATATCCGTTGAAACAGCTACGTAATTGATAATATTACCCTCGGTATCGCGGAGAGCTTCGGTTGAAGCGACTAATGTGCCCCGGGTGCCGTCGAACCGTTCAAAATCCATTGCCACATCTTTCAGTGCCCCCGTTGGTGGATATGGTTCAAAGGATACGGGTTCACCAGTATCATGCCGAAACAACTTATATGAGGTATATTCATCAGGTCTGCCGGCTGCACTTAACCTGCCCCCATACATGTCTACCGCCGCCTGGTTCACCAAGACCACCTGCCCGTTGGGGTCCGAAACCCATACCCCAACCGGTAACATGTCCACTATGGCTTGATGCCAGTCTCTCAAGTGTCTGACTTCATTCATATTTGCCATGGCTTGGTCGTACTGAGTCGTTTTTTCACGCAGGCTGGCCGCCAGTTCGGCCTTTTCCCGGCGGAGTTCGGCCTTTTCCCGGCGCAGTTCGACCAACTCGCGTATCAGGTCTTCCTTTTTCCTGCGGTAATCATTCATACTCATTACCTCCGAGGCTCTCTTTCCTTGAACTGTATCACAAATGCCGGTCGAAACACGTCGAAGTTGGCCGGGCACGGCCCGGGGACGGTTCTTTTGCCTCGGTCAGCAAGCAGGGCAGTTCCTCGCCCGCTTTAACGACTGCGATTTCATTTTGGCGCAGCAAAAATGTCTGGCTGATCGGGTATCGTATTGCCTCCATACGACCAAAATAATCCTGTCAAGATTGAATTCATGCGAAGCAGGTGAAAATATGGAAACGAGCGACATTGTGGCTCGGTACAGCAACATGCCGGGTGGGATTATCGAGGCCTTTCATGAAATCGTGGATCGGCACGGTTTTCTCTCCCAGGAGGCCATTATCGAGGCGGCTCGCGGCTTCGGGATATCAGTGGCGGAAGCTTACGGTGTGGCCACCTTCTACTCTATGTTCAGTGTTAAACCCAAAGGCAAACACGTGGTACGGGTATGCCGCAGCGCCCCCTGTCACACTGCCGGTTCAGCCGCCATGGTAGACGCCCTGCAGGAACACCTGGGCATCAAAATTGGCGAGACTACCCCCGACCAGCGATTTACCCTGGAATTGACGGAATGCGTGGGACAGTGTCAGGCCACTCCGGTCTTTACTATCGACGGCGAACCTTATCCGGGCCTTACTCCCAGCGCTATCGGGCCCGTTCTCGAATCTTACCTCCGCGATGGAAACAGAAAGGATGGGCGCTGAACATGGCCAGAGAGACCAGAATAGTACTAAAAAACCTGGGTAAGATCGACCCCATGAAGATCGAGGACGCGGTTGCGCAGGGCGGTTACCAGGCTCTGCTTAAGGCCCGGGATATGTCCCCGGCGGACTTGATCCAGGAGATAAAGGATTCCAACCTGCGAGGCCGCGGCGGGGCAGGCTTCAACTGCGGCCAGAAATGGGCTTTCGCCGCAGCTGCGCCGGGCAACGAAAGGTATGTGGTCTGCAACGCCGACGAAGGTGAACCGGGGACCTACAAGGACCGGATAATCATGGAGAATGACCCTCACCGCCTCATCGAGGGCATGGCCATCTGCGCCCATGCCATCAACGCCCGGCAAGGATACATCTATTTACGGGGCGAATACAGCTTCCTGCGCAGGGTCCTGACCCATGCCATCGACCAAGCCCGAGAGGCCGGCTATCTCGACGGGTTTGATATCACCGTCCGGCGCGGCGCGGGCGCTTACATCTGCGGTGAGGAGACGGCCTTGATCGAGTCCCTGGAAGGCAAACGGGGCGAACCCCGCTACAAGCCGCCCTATCCTCCTACCCAGGGTTTGTGGCAGCGGCCGACTATCGTCAACAACGTGGAGACCCTGGCCAACCTGCCCTCCATCGTCGACAAGGGGGCGTCCTGGTTCGCCTCCCTCGGAGCGCCTTCGTACCCCGGTACCAAGATATTTACCCTCACCGGGGACATAAAAAATCCCGGTTTCTACGAGGTGCCCACCAACACCACAATCCGTGATATCGTATATGGATTCGGCGGGGGTATCCCCGGCGATCTGGCCCTGCAAGCGGTACAGATCGGCGGTACCTCCGGCGCCTTCATCCCCCCTGATCTGCTCGACACCCCGGCGGACTTCGATTCCATGCAGTATGCCGGGCTGTCCTTGGGCTCGGGAGCAGTGTACGTTTTAGATGAGACCCGGGATATCCTGGAGGTGGTAACCCGTATCGAAAGCTTTTTCGAACACGAATCCTGCGGCAAGTGCACCCCCTGCCGGGAGGGCACTCCCCGTTTGGTGGGCCTGTTGGAGAAGATCGCCCAGGGCCGGGGCAGTCGCTTCGACCTGGACCTGGCCCGCAAACTGGGGCACAACATGACCATCACCAGCCTGTGCGGCCTGGGAATGGCCGCCCCGGTGCCGATGCTCACCGCCATGCAGCATTTCCCGGCGGTATTTACGCAACAGGTTAGCGCCAAGACTTCGGAGGAGGGAACACCATGGTAAACTTGACTATCGACGGCCAATCGGTAAGCGTACCGGAAGGAACCACCATATTGGAAGCGGCCCGGGCGGTAGGGGTCCGTATCCCCACCCTCTGTTTTCACCCCGACCAGTCTATCAAGGCCAATTGTCGTATCTGCATGTGCAAAGTAGGCGAAAGCCGGGTCCTCCAGGCTGCCTGTGCTTCTCCGGTCTATGAGGGCATGACGGTCGACACCCGCTCCCCGGCGGTCATCGAGGCTCGTAAACTCAACCTGCAATTGCTGCTGGCCAACCACCCCCAGGACTGCCTCAACTGCATCCGCAACGGTGCCTGCCAACTACAGGATCTGGCCGCCGAATTCTATGTACGCGACAATCCCTTTGAGATCAAGACCCGCCGTATGGAGAAGGATTTCTCCACCCCCTCTCTGTTCCGCGACCCCGACAAATGCATCCTCTGCCGGCGCTGCATCGAGGTCTGTTCGGTCGTGCAGACCGTCAACGCTTACGGCATGCAGGGCCGAGGTATCTCTTCCATTGTTGTCCCTACCATGGGGGAGAAGCAGATCGAGAGCACCTGTATCATGTGCGGACAGTGCATCCATGTCTGTCCGGTGGCAGCCATCAACGAGGTGGAGGAGATCGACAAGTTCATGGCGGCGGTGGCCGACCCGGATATGGTAGTGGTTACCCAGATAGCGCCTTCGGTACGGTTGGCGGTAGCCGAAGAGATCGGCCGGCGCACCGGCGATCTGCCCATGGAATCCTTCGTCAGCGCCCTGCGCCATGTGGGCTTCGACTACGTCCTGTCCACCAACTATACCGCCGACCTGACTATCATGGAGGAGGGCAGCGAACTGCTTAAACGGATCCAGGAGAATGACCGTCTGCCGGTCATCACCTCCTGCAGCCCGGGCTGGATAAACTTCTGCGAGACCTTCTTCCCAGATATGCTGGACCACCTGTCCAGCTGCAAATCGCCCCAGCAGATGTTCGGGGCCCTGGTCAAGACCTACTGGGCAGAGAAGATGGGGATCGATCCGGCCCGCATCTATTCAGTCTCCATCATGCCCTGTGTGGCCAAGAAGTATGAAGCCGCCCGTCCCGAAATGAACGCCAGCGGTTATCGGGATGTGGACCTGGTCCTGACCACCCGCGAGGTGGGCCGCCTGTTCCGTCTAAACCGGCTCGATTTCAGCAAGCTGCCTCCCTCCCAACTGGATTCCTGGATGGGCAATTTCACCGGAGCCGGCGTGATATTCGGCACCAGCGGCGGGGTAACAGAGGCTGCCCTGCGCACCGCTTATGAGCTGGCCACCGGCGAACTGTTGGAGGAGGTGGAGTTTCATACGGTCCGGGGCCGGGAAAACATCCGCGAGGCGGAGATCGATATGAAGGGCACCAAGGTAAATGTGGCGGTGGGCCACAGTACCCGCGCGGCCCGGGAATTAATGGAGCAGGTACGCTCGGGGCAGTCCAAGTATCATTTCATCGAGATCATGGCCTGCCCAGGGGGCTGCATCGGCGGGGGAGGACAACCACTCACCCGCAGTGACCAGCAGCGGGCCGAGCGTATCGAAGCCATTTACCTGGAGGACCAGGCCCAAAAGCTGCGCAAATCCCACGAGAACCCGGACATCAAAACCCTCTACGACGAATACCTGGGTGCGCCCTTGAGTGAGAAGTCACACCAATTGCTCCACACCCATTACCACCCCGCCCGCAACCGTTACGCGGTGCCGGGCTTTAATCCTCAAGCGCAAGCACGCGGGTAAGGACCATACGGTTTTGTTGCCTGTCCTCAAAACGGGCAACAGAACCGCCACCTTGCCTGCCTTGCCTGGCAGAATTTTACCCCGACTGATAGAATATCTCATAAAGTCTGTATATCTATATAATCGAGCTATGCATTAATACATTGGCTTGCACGCTATCGCTTGCGTTCGCCAATGTTTTGCGAATACGCTAAAAGCCCCGTAGTAAATGCGGATTGGTCAAAGGGTTGGGGCAACTGTTTCCCAACCACCGGAACCGCTTGGTTATGAACATAGATAGGCCGCAATAACTTGGGGACAGGCCCCAAGTTATTGGGAAAGCAAGGGGGTTGCCAATCATGAGTTATGGCGGGAAGTCTCCAGGAACCATGTTTATATCGGTATTACTGGCGGTGGCAGTAATCGGCGCAGTAGTGCTGTTGGGCGGGTGCCTCAGCGACTCCAAGGCAGACGTTACGTATCAGAATGATAACTTGGGGTTTGCCCTGCAGGCACCAAAAGTATTTATGGATGCGGTACAAATAAACGAGGGGGACGACGGTGTCTTATTCGTTGACAAGGAGATTCAAGCCGCGCTTCCGGAACACGTCCTGGGGGTGGTGGGCAGGATTGAGGCCTATGACAAAAGGGAGTTCAGTCAAGATGTGATACAGGCTCATGCGGAGATGTACGGTCTAAGGTATCTGGGTGAAAACGAGAATTACTATTTCGGTTATGCTCATGCCACTGATGTGCAGGTTCCACCTGACGCCTCCCAGGAGTTGTCGGATCGATTCCGGGCTTTGGAAGACCAATTTGATGAAGTCATCAAGACATTTCAGATTACCGGACCTGGGGCAGCCCCAAGCCAGGCGGAAATCGCCGAGCGGTTTGTGCGCGATCAAGGCTACACCATCCTGGTCAACAGCGGGGCCAACTTCGACCTGCAACTGCCAGCCTCGTTCGATGATAAGGTCAACGGAGCCGACATCGGCGCTTTGCTGAAAGACAGGAATGAGCTCTCCAAGCAATATGGCCTGGACTTTTCTGATTATATGGGCCAAAAGGTCACCCTTATAACCTACGCCGGGGAAGGAAAGGACGGGGTCATAGTGAACCTGGATCTCATTCTGGCTGGGGCACGGATAGTGGGATTCTGGATCGATGATGGCGATGAGTGGCCCGATTTCAACACCATTGTGAACGCGTACCAGTCTGATCTTGAAAATGCGAGTTATTTAAGCTTTATAAAGGATTTCAACCGGGATACCCGGATGCTGACCTTCGATAAGATAGAATGGGTAACCCAAAAAGATACCAAAAGGGTCAGCGAGTTGGGTCTAGATGCGAACCTGGATTTCCCCAATGGCTACTACATTTATAACGAGTCCCAAGAGTACGACCGCCTGAAAGTGGCTGGTGAGGTCACAGTATGGCTGGTCGATTGGAACGATTTGGCCCAGCCATCGTTGACGGACATGGACGGGCTTCTGGCTCGCATGGCAGAATACCCCGCGCCCTACCATTTGAAAGTTGGCAATGGCGAAATCATAGAGATAATTGAACAATACCGGCCCTAAGGCGGCCAGGAAGAGACCGACCCGAAAAAGCAAGGTGAGGTGAATACGGTTAACAAGAGCAGAAAACATAAAAAACGGGTCGCCGGCCTGTTGAGCATTTTATTGGCGGTGCTGGTGGCCGCTTTTCTGGCCATAAACCAGTATGTTGCCGAGGTTGGAGCCAAGTATGCAAATTCCGGGGAAGATGTCCCGGAAGCCGATGCTATTCTGGTTCTGGGTGCTTATGTGCGGCCGGACGGCACCATGTCAGACATGCTTAGAGACCGGGTGACGGTCGGCTATGAACTATACCGGAACGGCAAGGCTCCCAAGCTGATCGTCAGCGGCGATCATGGCCGCCATGATTATGACGAAGTAAATACCATGAAGGATTACCTGAAAGATCAGGGTATGGACGGACAGGATATTTTCATGGACCATGCCGGATTCAGCACTTATGAGAGTCTGTACCGGGCTCGGGACATCTTTCAGGTCCGTTCGGTTATTATCGTAACCCAAGATTATCATCTTCGGCGGGCGCTTTTCATAGCCCGGGAGCTGGGCCTGGACGCCTACGGAGTGGCCTCCGACCGTCATGATTACGGTCAAATGGCCTTTAATGAGGTGCGAGAGATGGCCGCCCGCAATAAGGATTTCTGGCTGGCCAAGGTTTTGAAGCCTGAACCTACTTTCCTGGGTGATGCCATCCCGGTGTGGGGCGACGGCCGGGCCACCGACGATAGATAGAAAAAGCAATGGGATGATTGCACAGTTCGAGACCACTGAAGAAGTCCATTTTGCCTATAATGAGGCATGCTTAAGTACATTGGCTTACCCGCTAACGCTTAACGTTCGCCAATATACTATGCATGCCATAAAAGCAATTCTTAACATTTTCAGTGATCTCGGACAGTTCTCCTGCGCCCTCAAGAAATTTCATGGGGAAGGGAAGTCCAAAACCATCCCCAGATTCCTTCTCCCTGCTTACTTATGAAAGTTAGCGGTGAAGCAATCGTAGGGATGATTAACACATATCTTTCCGAACCTTCTTAACCCACCCACTTATCTACCTACAAAACTCGGGGTTGACGATTTCATTCTACGTTTGTAGAATGATTCTATAAAGCGCTGAAATTTTTGCTGCATAGTCTTTAAAAAAGAATGGAGATGATGATGTGGATTCGACCAAGAGGCTCCCTGACAGCGAGTTGGAACTGATGATGATCATCTGGGAAGCGGGGCAGCCGGTCACTTCCTCTTACATCATGGACAAGCTGTACGGCCGTCGGAGCTGGGCTCATACCACCGTTTTAAACTTTCTGTCCCGATTGGTGGAACGAGGATTCCTGGAGACATCGCGACAGGGCCGATACAATTATTACCGCCCCCTGGTTGCGGAACGTGATTATCGGCAGCAGGAGAGCAAATCCTTCCTGAAGAAGATGCACCGGAGCTCGGTGACCAATCTGGTGGCATCGTTGTATGATGGCGACGCCCTCAGCCAGGAAGACCTGGAAGAATTAAAACGATTTCTGGAAGGGGTTACGGAGTCATGAGTTGGTTTTATTATCTGTTTACCACTAGTATCAGTGTTACCCCTCTGATCCTGCTTTTACTGTGGCTGGCGCCGCGGTTGAATAAGCGATACTCGGCCCGCTTTCGCACCCTGTTATGGTTGATCATCGCGCTCCGCTTGCTAATGCCAGTCTCACTGCCGGAAAAGTCCCAGTTGTCGATTCCTCTCCCGATAGAAGCGGGAGATCTGGTCCAACTGCCAGCGATCAACCTGGCGCCGAACTTGGACAGCACCGATTATGCGGGATCAGATACAGATCCGCTGACGGTCTTGTTGATAGTCTATTTGCTGGGGGTGGCGGTCCTGCTGACCCGGGAGTTACTCGCTTATGTCAACTTCCGGCACGATGTGCTGCGGTGGGCCAAAAGGCCCCCTCCGGAAATGGAAGACCGGCTGCAGGAATTAAAGACCGAACTGGGCATTAGCGGGACGGTTTCCCTCCAAATCAGCCGCAATGCCCTTTCTCCAATGGTGTCGGGCCTGCTGCGGCCAGTGCTTCTGCTCCCTGCCCAAGATTATCCCGATGATGAACTCAGGCTGATCATGACCCATGAGTTGATCCATCTAAAGCACCATGATATCGCGGCCAAGCTGTTACTGGCGCTGACCACCGCCATGCATTGGTTCAATCCGGCAGTACATATAATGGCAAAGGCGGTGCGCCAGGATATGGAGTTGGCCTGTGATGACCAGGTCGTGAAACACAGCGGGCTCGACGAAAAAAAACGTTATTGTATCCTGCTCCTGGAACTGGCCCAACGACCAGGCCAGACCGGGTATTCGGTCCTATCGACACCTATCGGCGGCAGTAAAGAAACCCTGGAAACACGGATAAAGGGGATATTTGATGGCAGACGCAAGCGGCGCGGGATAGCGGAACTGGCTGTGGCGGCGCTGTTGGTGTTAGTGGGGGGTGCAGCGGTGAATTGGAGTGGGACGGAACCGTGGAACTCCCAACCGTTTTCCGCAAGCGTCGGGGTACTGACCTACATAGGCGAACAACCGATCGGAACGGGGCCAGTCGACGTGACAGAATCGGCAGTCGGCTCGAGAACGGAAGACATGCTTGCTTCCACAATGGAGGATGACCAGGCAGCACCAACTGTCAGCCAGATTTCAGATTTCGCAAATACGCAACCAACGACTGGTCCAGGCCAGCAAAAAGGTGGGGGTGTTACCGGCGATGTTGCGCCGCCGGTCTATAACAGCGGCACCCAGTCCGACTCTGGCGCAGAGGTCGTGGTTATCGACCTGTTGAAGCTATCGGGCGGGACCAACGCAGACTTGAATGACAACCAAACCGATCCAAACCCTGCTGACACCAATGAGAGGCAATCATGAAGCATTACCATTTCCGCTGAGAGCCCGCTGGGAAATGAGCGTCCAGCTCGGGCCCATAGAACGCAGAGGAAATCATCCAGCCCTGCGAATACCACGGGCAGTTTATGATTTGACCAAGAGCCTAACGAAATAAGTGATACAACGGAAAGGGAATATCATGAAAAATCCATTCAACCTGACCATCATAACACTCGGATGCTTGCTGGCCCTTCTGATGGCGGCGACCAGCCCCCACCAGCCGGGGTCCACTCCTCCGTCTACAACCACCTCCGCCGCTACCGGCATCTATTGGGTTGAGGAGGTCAGCAAGGATGAAAACCGCTTCGTCAATCAGGTAGATGGATACTCCATCACCATCCCCAAACAGATAAATGCCGTAGATATGAGTATTCCGGCGATAAGATCAGTGCTGGAGGACGAACATCGGCGGGTGGAGATATATAAAGAGGCTACTGGCCCGGAATTGTCCGCCGCCACTTATATGGAATACTCCAATCGCTGCCTGGAAAATCCGATCGACCACCGACAGGTACACGTCGAGCAACTGACTTTGAATGGCCTGCCAGCCAGGGTGACCCAGTGGTCGCGCAATAAACTGCAGCGGATCGAAAACGACCGTAATTACTACACCTGTATAGACATCGTGGATGCCAACGCTGTATACACCTTTTTCATCAAGTCGGACCTGCCCCTGGAGCAATGCGGCGGGTATCTGGACATCATCGAGGATTTCCGTACCTTTCCACCCAGCCGGCAACCGGTGACTGCCCGTTTTAAACACACCGAGGCCAGAGCCTGGAATGCAGAGACTAGCCGGGCGTTCGAACGTTTTTTCGGCCCCACTAGCGAAATGACTTGGGGGATTTTTGAACCGACAGCACCCCAGCAGATGGACCGCCTGCATAACCTGGAGCAGCGAATGGACTACGAATTCCCTATCATACTGATGTACTCCCATATCAAGGAATACCCGCCCGGCTATGTGAGGCAGGCCCTGGAAAAAGCCTATGCAGCCGGCAAACTTGTGGAGCTTACCCTGCAGAGCAAAGACGCAGCCTCGGGCGAGCCCAATATGGTCTATGCCATTCTGAACGGGGAACAGGACCAATTCCTACGCACCTACGCCCAGGAAGTGGCTGATTTCGGCCATCCGGTGCTGTTCCGACCCTTCAATGAAATGAATGGCGACTGGTGCGCCTACTCGGGCTATCATACCTCCCGGGACCCCGAGATATTCAAGGAGCTCTACCAATACATATATCGGATATTCACAGAGGCCGGCGCTGACAACGTGATATGGATATGGAATCCGAATGAGAAGGCCTTCCCAGATTTCAAGTGGAACAACGAAGTCATGTATTACCCCGGCAACCGCTATGTCGACGTGGTGGGACTAACCGGATACAATACCGGCACCTATTATCCCGGAGAGACTTGGCGCAGCTTCTCCGCCATCTACGATCCACTCTGGACCAAAGCGGAGGCCTGGTACGACAAACCGATGATGATTACCGAATTCGCCAGCAGCAGCGTGGGCGGCAGCAAGGCACAGTGGGTGGCGGACATGTTCGCCGTCCGGGCCGATTACCCCGGCATCAAAGTGGCCATATGGTGGAATGGCTGTGATTTCGACCGGCAAGGCAATATTGCCCGGCCATACTTAATCGATGAGAGCGAAGAGTTGGTGGCAATCTTCCGAGATAACCTGTCCAAGAAGCCACCAGCCAAGGATTAGAAGGGGGGTAGTCCATATGAGGAAAAGATGGGGCGCATTGATTCTGACCGCGGTGATGGCGGTAAGCCTGATACTATCAACTCCGACCGTACTGGCCGCGAACACGGTACCGGTGACACTACCGGCCTTCAAGGTGAGCTTGAATGGAGTGGAGATTGATAACAGTCGCATTTCCTACCCATTGCTGGTTTATAAGGATATCACCTATTTCCCCATGACCTATTATGACAGCCGCTTCCTGGGCTTGGAAAGCAGTTGGGACGCCCAGCGGGGACTGGCCGTGGCTAAGATTGGGGCCACGTGGGATTATCATCCCTATTGGAGCAATTCGCCTAACCGCCGTGCCTACACCGCTGAAGCAGCTAGCTTCCCAATCACTGTAAACGGCCAGCAAGTCGACAATCGCAGCGAAGAGTATCCTTTGCTCCTCTTCCGCAATGTCACCTATTTCCCTTTGACCTGGAGATTCGCGGTGGATGAATTCGGCTGGAAGTACTCATTTAACCCCGATGGCGGCCTGGCCATTGACTCCGTCGCGGCTGGCATGATCGCTGGTCAGTTGACCCTGCCCATCGTCGACCGTGGCGAAATGGGTAAAGGTGCCTTTACCATGGCCGGGGATTATTTCTATTTCGAAGGCCGGGATGGCAAGATCTATCAGACCCCGGTGTCGTCTCCCACCACCCTGAAGGAGGTCTACCAGCTGCCCGTCGAACATATGTGGGTGGGGGCCCCCGCGTCCCTTTATACCGACCAGGGCCGGGCGCTCCTGAAATACCATACCGGCGGAGCTACCATGGGTTCCGACCACCTGATCTGGCTGCGCGAGGACGGCACCACCCAGGATCTCGACCACGGTTATTCGGCCTTCAAGATGTACGATGAATACACGGTCCGGGTCGACCATTGGGCACCGCCACTGGCTGGCAACCTGCAGATTAAAAAGCGGGGTGAAACCGAGTATCGCAACGTGGGTGACCCGGAATGCTATTTCGGCCGATACTTCCTGGCGGAGCGTTCTGGTTTGTCCTCCCGGACCAGTCATGACCTGTACCTGATCGGGGATGAGATATATGTGTTGGGTTGTTATGTGAGCGATGCCACCTTAAACCAGACCGGCATTTACCGGGTAAATATCGACTCCGGGACCACAGTGCGGCTGTTTCCCGACATAGCAGCCGGATTCAAGATCGTGGCCGATCAGATATACTTCATCGACCCCCAGCAGCGCCTTTATCGTGGTTCCCTGACCGGTGGGGCGGCGGAACTGGTGGTGACGCAAGCCGTCGACCAATATGAGATCCTGCAGGAGCAGGTATATTATTCATCGGCTGTTGACCACCAGCTATATACCATAGGCAGCCCGGAACCGGTTAATCCCGGCGGCCGCCTCGCACGGCTAGAGGTTCAGGATGGCTATCTGATAGCCATATTCGCCCCGGACAGTGAATCACCTTATAAGATGTTGATAATAGATGGGAAAGGCCAAGTGATTTACCAGACGGTCGAAAACGTGCTCCTGGCCCGTATTGACCAAGGCCGGGTGGTATTCGTAAAAGATAATTGATGGTGATGCGCGGGCCGAGCCGAGACCACTGCAAATGTAAAGAATTGGTCTAGGGTATGCATAATATACGGGCGGACGTTAAGCGATAGCGTGGAAGCCAGTATATTATGCTTTCCTCATTTCGGCAAAATGGACGGTCCTATTGCTCCCTTGGGGAATATCATGGGGGCTCAGAATCGTCCCCTACATTCGGCCAGCGCGGTGCCCCGGTCTACTTCAGCAGCGGGCAGGAACAGCGGTGGCAGCGATCGTCGTATATATCGTTGAGACTGGCGCAGGCGTTGCAGAAGATGATGGTGTCCCCGGATTTATCGTATTTCTCCAGGGAGTTTAGCCCTTTGTGGTGGCGCACCCGGTCGCCGATGCGGTAGTAATTGTATCGGGTGTCGTCATCATCGGCGGTAATCTCGTAAATCTTGCCGGCTTCGGTCTTGATGACCACTGTGTAACGGGTATACCGGACCCAGCGCTCATCGTTGCCGGATTTCTCCTGACGCCTCTTTTTCTCGGTCTTTTTGTCGATAACCACCCCGTCCCAGGCGATGCTGCGGCTGCGGCCGATGGTCTGTAAAAGCGCGATGGCCGGGAACATGCCCCCGATACCTAATCCTATATACAACGCCTGGGGATTATCCATCTCCGCGCTGGTTTCTCCATAGATATAGAATCCGATAACGGCGGCCAGGGCCAGGATGGCTGCGAAACTGAAGGACCATACCGCGGAGTTGCGCCGGTAGCGGGCAAAGGCGGGGTCGTCGATCCGGGGGGACCAGCCCACTCGCCCCGGGCTAATCTCTGCCGGAGTTTCGCTGGACTGGGCAGCCTCCCTCTGTACTGCTCCAGTCCGGTTCTGGTCGGCACCGGGTATATCAGCCACCAGGGCACTGCCGCAGCCAGTGCAGAACTTTATGCTCTTGGCCGAATCTGTACCGCATTGGGGGCAAATCATTGTTCTGTCCCTCCTGTCATTTCAACGCTTGATTGATTCTGGCGCCATCCGTTGCCTGCCGAGACTCTTCGCTACGCTCTGAGTGACACCCTAAAAGTCATTCATTCATGATCCTCGATAACTGCTACCAGGGAGAACCGCCAAAGGACGCACCGCCCCTGCCGCACTTTTTAGCGGCCGCCGTATCTGGAAACGCTCCCTGCACCACTCTCTAGCGGCCGCCGTAACTGGAACCGCCCCCGCCGCCGCCTCCGCCGCCGGAGAAACCGCCCCCGCCGCCGGAACCCGAGGATGACTTGCTGACAGCCTTTTCAGCAGTTGTGAAGGCCCGCTGGATGGAGTCCCCGATACTGTCGAAGGACCCGTACAGGTTGTTCATCCCATTGTAGCTGCCGTAGGTCATCCAGCCATATCCAAAACGGTAATCACCATCCTGGAGATTGGGGAAGACCACTTCCAGCTGTTTGATCACCTCTTTGGCCACTCCCAGGGTTACTGCATAAACCAGGTAATGCTCCCAAATAATGAGGCTGGGTATCTCATGCCGCTGCATCTCCGAAAAATGCTCCAGGAAGCGCTTGAAAGCCTGCCAGCGCACATAGTCTTCCTGACCGGTAGCCGACCTGCGCTTGAACAGCAGCGGAATAAACAGCAACAGTGCTCCGGCAATTATAATGGATATGCCTGCCACCACTGATTGGCGCGCCAGAAAACCGCCTAGTCCGAAAAGGCCTACTCCACCCAGGACTGTCAGCAGGGTCATATTGCCGCTGGTGTCAAAAAATCCGCTTCCCTCGCCCCGGGTGATCAGACCTGAGGTCCATTCCTTCCAGAAACCATAGAATTGGGTTGCCTTCTGCTTGGAAAACCTCTCGATATCGGTCAGATAAAGGCTCTCCCGGCCCTCTCCCACCTCATCACGGAGGAAATCCAGCAGCTGCCGCTCATGGGGCTGCAGGACCGCATCCTGACTTCTTCGGGCCGCGGCTGGATCGGGTGGGGGCAAAAAGGTGATCCGGTAGGTGGTTACCTCTTTTGAGCCCAGCAACCGGCGCACCTCCACGTTCTCCTGATCCAGGCGTATGAAACGACGCCGGGCCAGGTCCAGTATGGTAGCAGTCAGGTCCTGGGCTTGCATCTTCTTGTAATTCCATAGCACGCTCAATTCAGCCGGGCTGTATGAAGCGGGCAGATCCCGATAGTAATCGCCATCGAAAGTGGTTGGGTGCCGGCGCCCGAAGCGACGCCACAAGACCAGCAGTCCGATCAGGGTGCCCCCAATTATCGCTGCTCCGCCCGCCAATTCCCCCCGGGCTTGGAGCCGCTCCTGATTAGCCTTCTTAGCCCAGCCTTCTTCTTCTGCCAGGATGGGCGCCAGGGCGGTCTTGCCGGTTTGGGCTGAAGCCGGTGCCGTGCTGAACAGAGCGGTGGGCATCACCACCCGCCCCTCCACAAACGTGTATGCGGGCAGGCCCTTCACCTTCCATACCACCTGGTCAGCCCCGGCGAAGTTGACCTCGCCGTTCAATGGCCCATGCCCCCAGATGCGTATATCTTCACCTTGCTTGTATTTCTCAGCCCCGCCGGGCAGCTTGAGGTTTACCTGCACCGTTGCTATCTGGTTGCCGTTGGCTTCGCCGATGAACTTGCGGTACAGTTCGGCCACATCCTGGTGTACCTTTACCGCATTCAGTACCCGGTAGGAGACGTCGAAGGTGCGTACCTCATCCCGAGCGGAGATACTCCAGTCGACAGTGAATTGGCTGCCTTCGTTCTTGACCAGGTAGGTCCCCGGTGGTCCGTATTCAGTGCCGGGATTGAAGGTATAAGCCTTACCTTTCTCCTGCACCGCCGCTTCTACGATAGGGGTGTCCCCCTGGGGGATCTTGATATAGAAACCGTTCCACTGCCCGGAAAATTTGATGGTCAGTCGCTCCGTGACCCGCATAGAGGCATCAGGCAGCACCTGGGCATCGATGACCACCTGCTGCATACTCAGGGAGCGGGCCTGGGCCACACCAGGGTCAGGGACCAGAACCAGCAGCAAACCCAGCAGCAAACCCAGCCACAAGCCTTTATGTAAGTGAAAATGATTCCTTGTGTCCATCCGGAATGCTCCTTTTAAAAATTGACCTTGACGGTCTGCCGGGCCTCGGTCTCACCTTGCAGGGTAAAATAATCGGCCATCTGAAAACCCAGCATTCCGGCCACCAGATTGTTGGGGAAAACCTCGATCTTGGTGTTGAATTTCTGGACGGTATCATTGAAGAACTGGCGGGCAAACGCGATTTTACTCTCTGTATCACTGAGTTCAGCCTGCAGCTGTAGGAAGTTGGCGTTGGCTTTCAGGTCCGGATAAGCTTCGGCCACCGCGAAGAGCGACTTCAAAGCCCCGCTCAACATATTCTCGGCCTGGGCCTGATCCTTGACATTGCTGGCGGCGACGGCCATATTGCGGGCCTGGGTCACCTTCTCCAGGGTCTCCCGCTCGTGTTGGGCATAACCCTTGACGGTATTGACCAGGTTGGGGATCAGGTCATAACGGCGTTTCAACTGTACGTCCACCTGGGCCCAGGCATTCTGCACCCTCTGCCGCAATTGCACCAGTCCGTTGTAGATAACTACCAGAAACACTGCCAGGGCTATTACTAATCCCCCGAGCGCATACAAACCACCCATCTCATTACCTCCCTTATTTTTATTGTCCTCAGTATATCACGATGTCACTGCGCTCCCGCCCGGGTTGGCCATCCAGAGCAGGGCCACTGGCCTTAAGGCGCCCTACATGAACATCGAGAAACCTTCTATTTCCCGGGGCTCCTGGTTTATGGTCACCCCGGCGGCCTCGATAGCGGTCATTACCCGGTCAATGTTGTTTATCATGACTCCGCCCATTTGGTTGGTCACCCACACATAAACCGGCTTGCCGCCGCCCCTGGTCTTGATCTCCAGCCCGCCATAGGTGGCCGAAGCGGCCAGCAAGGCGCTGCCCATGGGCTGGGTGGACCGGCCTCCGCTTAACATGGACAATACCGCCACCGCCATAAACAGTTTGCGGAACCAGCCCGGGTTGCTGAGGGAAACGATGTCGACCCCGGCCATATCACTGAACAGGCATTCCCGTACCCCTTTGAAACTGACCAGGCAGACGGCATCCGGAGTCAGTTCGATACGGTAGGAGGCATACCAGGCGTTATAGTACAGAAGTACCACCCCGAACAGGGCCATAAACCACATCAGGGCGGAAACCGGCCATAGCCCGGTAATGGCCTGGGTGGTCCCCCCATTTATCAGGAAGGGCAAACCGTAAAAGGGCAGCAGGATAATGACTGCGGCCAGGTCCCCGGCCAGCATGCTGCCGCTGGAATAAGCCACCTCCCCGGGCTGCTTTTTACGCCGGGGCAGGACAATATAAATCAGCAGGCCCACGACCATGACGATGATGCCCGCGGTACGATAGGGATGATAAAGCCATCCGGGCGCCACCCGGTAAGGGGAAGACATTGCCCCCACGCTGGTGGTGTAATCATGGAACTGCAATTCCAGGTAAAGGGTCTGCCCACCCTGGACAGTGCTGATAAAGGTGGATTCACCGTCTCCCGGGAAAAGCCCCCAGCTTTGCAGAGGTATTTCATCAGGTTTGAAAAACACTGCAACCGGACCGGTAGGCTTCCAAAAGTCGTCTTTATCCTCTTCACTGACCCGATTGCCGTATGAAGATTCGCCGTATTGCCACTTGCTGGCCAGGCGGACCTGCTCAAAAAAGGTGCCCCACCGGCTGCCGTCTACCGCCTGCACCTTCTCGCCGGTCTTGGCCTGGATGTATTCATCCAGGGGCAGGGCATGGAGACGCTTTTTCTCCTGAGTCACTATACCGCTGTTGGATTTCAGCTCATCGGCCTGCTCCTGCTGCCAGTCAATGGCGGTCACGCTCACCATGGCCGGGGCCACGTAGAAAAACAGGGCCAACCCGATCAGGATGCCGGCCAGCAGGGCCAGTCGCCGCCATAATTCATTCTTACTTGAAGCAATGGGCATTGCAAATCCTCCTCAAACTCTGATGTTAACCGCGTCCGGACCGGATCAGTTCTGGGTACGGTCGTCCTTGATTATGGCCCAGTTGGGTGACCACTGCTGGACTGTAGCTGCGGCCTGGGCAGCATCTACCCTGGTCAGGGCGGTCATTTTATAAAAATCGTCCTTGCCCCCCGGGCTCTTCACCGCCACTATGCCCAGTCCGGGAGCGTAGTAAGTGAGGGCCTGGTAATCCACGGTCTGGTTGTCCTCGTATACGATCAGGCAGTTTTCGATAAGCGTAAAACCAAGATCGAGGGTAACCCCCATGTCCATCACCTTCCAGGTAATCCGGCCCGACTCATCCTCGTAGTTCCAAGTCTGACCAACAGTTAAATTGTTTTTTAAGGCCGGAAAGATTTCATTAGGTGAGTTATCCAGGATGTAGTAAGTTCCATCCGGGCGCTCTACGTAATGAAATCCATAACCGTAAGTTTCGCCCCGGTCGACCATGGTTTCAACTTCGCTGACGCGGACTGCTTCAGCCGGAACAACCCGTCCGCTGGTGCGTTCCACCACACCGGCGGTACCGTCCGGGTAATTTACGAAAAAGGTGCATTTAAAACCCGGTTCCGACAGATAGGTGGCGGCCCGGCTGAGGTCGACTGCGGCCACCGGGGCCTTGTTGCTGCTTGGATTGGAGGCGACGGCCGGCCCACCGGCCTGGTTGGAAGCCGGGACCGCGATGCCGGGCCCAGGTTCTTCTCCCCGGGAGAGCCACCAGTAAACTCCTCCGCCGCCGAGGAAAAGCACCACCAGAATGGCGATCAATATCATCAGGGCATTGTTGCCGCCCCCGCCTCCCCGGCCAATTTCCCCGGTAGGACCCTGACCCATGCCCGCTGACCTGGCAGGTCCGCATTCCGTTGCCGGGGGTGGAGCACTCATGCTGGCAGGGGGCGAGGGAGGTTCTGGAGCCGGCTCCGCGGCCGGGTTCCCTCCGGTCCCGGCCGGCGGGGGTGCACTGGCAGACGTATCCCCGGCCGGCTTGGATTGGGTATCGAAACCGCAATCTCCGCAGAAACGGTCGCCGGGCACCAGCTCGGCACCGCAGCCGGGGCAGAATTTCAAGTTACTCATATCCCTGCCTCCCTCTTTCTATACTGCTGCTCCGCAGCTGGTACAGAATTTCTTGCCGGGCCGGATCTTCTCCCCGCACTGTCCGCAAAATCTCCCCGCCGGGGACTGGGCCGGGGCAGCTTTGGCCGGGGCCGTCCCCCCGATCGTCTTCTGCAGCGCTTCAATCCATTGCAGCAAGGTCTGGTTCAATTCCGGCAGAGTGCTGGCCTGGTGACGGAAGCGCGCATCTCCTCCGGCTCCAATCTCAAAGGAGAAGAGGTGATTGGCAAATGCCGTAGGCGTCAAGAATATCCGGGACAGGCTTTTTTCCTGCCCGTTGATCAGCGCCGTGGCCTGACAGCCGATGGAACCCAGCCAGCTGGTAATGATTTCAGTGCCCATGAGCCGCGAACGTTCCCCCAGGGTCAGCACATTTTCACTGCTGGTGAAGAAACCTGATTCCTCGGCTTGCTTGATGTGCTCTGGTTTCAGGGCAATATTGATTCCCTTTAGCCCCGGGGTGACCTCGAACATGGTGGGCAAAAGCCAACGTTTATCTTTACTGGACAGGGCCCGTTTAAGCAGCTGGACAAAATCCTGGGTGCTGATAGCCAAATCCATTTCGCCCCGGTAATCCAGCATGCTTTCCATATAGGACCGGCGGTAAATGTCGATGCAGTGCAGGGCGCAGACCAGCACTTCCGCAGGCATGACATCCGGGAACACCGGCTGGTAGGTACCGGCCGCCTGCGAGGCATAGAGATCGGTCCACCACTGTAGAAACGATTCTTCATTATCAAAGAACAACAGCAATATGTTGCCGTCACTGTCCTGGAACTGCGCCACAACATCGTTGTCTTCCAGGGATAGAAGAGCATTATAGGTTTCTTCGGCTGCCCCGGCTCCGCCCCGCTTAAATTCGATTTTGAGATCGGGCGCCAGCAATTTTTTCGCAATCGTTGTGAAATTTGCACTTTCCGCCAGCGGTCTGAAAAACTCGGAAGGACTGCTGGTGGCAGCCTGTTCAGCATGATAACTGAATGCGGAAAGCTGATTACCGGTTAATCCGGAACGTCTGAACAAATGATCGATGTCTGCCGGTTCCAACTTGAATATCTCGATGTCTCCCGGCTTCTCAAGGTTCATTTCCATTTTTATGCCTCCTTTTTAGACCAATTGCTTAATATGTTTCCCCGCTCCATACTATCCCGCGTTCTATGCGCTGCAGTTCCCGCTTGCCCTCGAGCCCGATATAGGGGCAGTCTTCAGCAGACGAAAACAAAGTGAGTGATTCATCACCCGGTTTTATCCAGTGCAGTTTACCTGATTCAATCCATTTCCCGAGGTCAAAATCATAATCATTTATATCTGCGTCATAGTCACTCCAGCGAACCAGCTCGTTTTGATCCAAAAAGGTATATTGCTTCGTGCCCCATGTATTGACCCTGGGCAAACCCGCGGGTGCTTCCGTAGCGAAATAGAACATGGCATAGCCCTGATGAATTCCGATGGGAACGGCCGAGATCACCGCCTGTATTTCTTCCTGGTTCAGTAACCGCGGCAGTATCCCCGGCACCCCGGAACCAGGTTTGCACAAAAACGGAGCCGCATCAACACTGCCTTTAAGAGTTACAGCACCATCCAGAGCAAAGTAAGTATAAGGAAGCTCTGTCATCTGCCTGACCGGAGCATCATAATTCCACCACAAACCATCCAAACCGCCCAGATCTATGCAGTATTCCACTTTCTCACTGGTAAAAGGGCAGCGGGACAGGGATACCACCGGAAGACTGTCTGCATATTCATCCCTCATATCCGCCAGTTGAGCTTGCAGTTTTTCCATTTCAGCCGCCATAAAAGCTCCGTTTTCATCGTGAGCCTGGGCGAGGTCATATTCCCGCCATTTCTCCAGGCGGGCAAAATATTGCTGCAGGAATTCCCTTCTTTCTACGGCATTCATGATGTTCATTCCCTTACTCCCCCTTTCCACCAGTGGGTGGTCCAACCCCCATCTTCCCCTCTGAGGGGGTCATAGGTGTTTAGAGCCTCGCCGCCCTCATCGTGACCGCCAAGAATCTTTCTGTCGATACCTTCGGCAATTTCTCGCGGTGATTGGGCCCCGGTCGGTGAACCGGCCGGAACCTGATCGGGAAGACCCGAGTAATCCCATCCCACATGTTCGTTATGCTGAGTAGCCCCTAAAGACTGGAACTCTCGGTTGATCTGCTCATTCATACGTGGTGAGACCGGTTTCCCGCTGACCGCATCGACAATGGCGAAAGTATCATGGTCCCCGCAATAGGGCTTCATGGTTTTCTTATTGTAAATGATTCCTGTTTTTTGATCCCAGACGATCTTGCCCTCGTGTTCCAGGTGTTTGAGTTTCTCGACCTGGTCCGTATATTCTGTCATCCTCTGTTTGTGGCGTTTTTGCAGGTCTCCCCAATGGGCATCGGTCATATCAGCCGGTTTCGCAGACGGCAGCGGATCCGGTTTCCTGCAGCCCACCGTGCCGATATTCTCTTTAGGATATCCCAGCTCGACATCCAGATCGTTGATGGTTTTTGTCTTCAGCATCTCCGGTTTGGGGTGAGCTCGCCCGCTTTCCAGCCAGGCTCTTGACTGAGGATTGGTCGGCCGCATATGGGCTTTCACCCCATATTTGTCACACACCGAGCGGATAGCCTTCTGGTCGCGAACCGGCATCCCTCTTAAATCAGGGGGCACTCCCGCTTCCTTAAAACTGTTCTTGTCGATTTTCAAGCCGGGCGTTTCAGTTGACACCGTCTTAAGTGTCGGTTTACCACTGGGTTTTGCCACTTTGGCCGTTCGAACTGCTGACTGGCTGCCTTGGGCAGCGGCTTTACCCCCGGCCGCAGTTCCCTGCTTAACGGCTGTCTGCTGCATGAATTTCCCCGAGGCCTGATCGCCGCCTATGTCAACCAACCGCTTATTGATGGCATCCAGGGCCGCATCAGCCGATTCTTGGCTGATAAAGCCTAATTTCCTGCTCAACTGTTGATTGAGGGCACTCCCTTTGAGCAGCGCAGTTTCAATAAAATCGGCTGCCTTATTGGTAAACACGGGGAACCTCTCCAGCATCTCCTTGTTCAGGGCACTTAAACTTTTGCCGGCCAGCCAGCTGGTCTGTTCACCCAGAACTACCAGTCCGAGAGCTTTGGAAACTGCCCGGAAGTCCGATTCTCCTTTATCTATCGAATCCTTGATGCGGGACAATGCTTCGGCAACCGTTAGGCCACCGTCTATGAGCTTGCCGACAACTCCCCCGGTGGCAGTTGTTATCATAATCTTGGCCCCCATGCCCAACCATGAAATGCTGCCGTCTGCTTTTTCTCCGGTGGCCACTTCTTTGGCCATGGTGGCATTGGCCTCCAGGGCCCAGCCCAGGTTTTTGAACCAATCCTCTTCATAGCGGTCCCCGGTGTCACCAGAGGTCCGGCCGGTTATGCGGTTGCCGATGATCTTGCGCAGCTGGTCCATCCTGGCCTGGTCCACTTCCTTGCCGGCCAGCATATCATCCTTAAGCTTCTGGATAGCCTTATCAATATCGCCCGGTCCGCCCGGTTCCCCGATGTTGTGGCCGTCCACCGCCTTCTGCATCTGCTCCAGCTTGCGCCAATCGTCCAGGTTCTTGTCTATGGCTTTACTGTTGGCGTCCTGGCGGGCCGCCATCTTCTCCAGCTCTATTGCCGCCCGGCGCTTATCCTCAGCTACATCACGCTGCCAGGATTCAAATCTAGCGGGATCAAATTCATTACCGTTCTCAGTATTGACCCACTTGCCTTTAACCGCATTGAATTCGATTTCATAAGCCTGCCCATCACCGCTTCCCACCAGGACTTGCCGGTCTCCATGGCGGGGACCAGTGTAGCCCGGTTCATATTCATAGGTTGACGTTAACCCGGTTTCCGGATCCGTATAATCGAAAGTATCCGGCCGCGTCTCCGGGATAGTATCCTCGGGGAACCTTTCCTCCGGTTCCGAAGGCCATTCGTGCTGCGGAACCTCCTCTTCCGGAATCGGCACCCCGGTTCCGGTCTGGCCTTCTGGAACAACCTCAGTGGTCTTGCCGACATCGTGATTTTTCGAGGTGTTCATGGGGTCTTCCGGCCCAATCACCCCAGTATCTTTTGTTGAAGGAACCGCCGGTTTTTCCGGTTGTGGTTGCGGGATCTCCTCGGTCCATGGTTTGGCTCCGTATTTATCCACCGTCTTGGGATAAGGTTCACCCAGAGGCGGCTTGGTCGGCTTCCAAGACCCAGCCAGGTCTATCTTATTACCGTAGTTGTCCTGCTCGACGATTACCTGACCGCCGTCGAAGGGATTACGGTTGACCATCCCATCGCCTTCCACCGATACATTGAAAGGACTGTCACCGGTATAGGGATTCTCGCTCCAGTGCCGGCCATTGCGGTTGTAACCATCCGCATTATAACCGCTCCAGTGATAACCATCCTTGCCATAGCCCTGCTTATTGTAACCCCAGGGGTCGTAGCCGTCCCGGTTGTACCCCTCGTAATTGAAGCCTTCCCGGTCGTAACCATCCTTGTCCACCCCGTTCTCGTTAAATCCATTCTTGTCGTAACCGTCAGCATCATATCCCTCTTTCGACTGGCCATCCCGGTTATAACCGTCCCGATCATAACCTTCGGCATCGTAACCATTCTTGTCGTAGCCCTCGCGGTCCCAGCCGTTCTTGTCAAAACCGTTACGATTGTAACCTTCCCGGTCCCATCCGTCCTTGTTGAATCCGGCTTTGTCATAACCCTGTTTATCATAACCCCTGGCATCAAAACCGCTGCGGTTAAATCCCTTGCGGTCATAGCCATTGACATCATAACCTTCCCGGTCGAAACCTTCCGGGTCATAGCCATTGCGGCTGTATCCTTCCCGGTCAAAACCGTCTTTATTGAATCCTTCTTTATCAAACCCCTTGGCGTCGAAGCCGTCCCTGTCAAATCCTTCTTTATCAAACCCCTTGGCGTCGAAGCCGTCCTTGTCAAATCCTTCTTTATCAAACCCCTTGGCGTCGAAGCCGTCCTTGTCAAATCC
>ENA-UOXR01000109-UOXR01000109.1-bioreactor-metagenome-genome-assembly--contig:-NODE-109-length-99456-cov-10.793986_pt1 | contig 99456 bp, 71 predicted proteins | sample MGYA00238164_ERZ764825 | MGnify/ENA primary metagenome ERZ764825 (study PRJEB28920, sample SAMN05720171) | bioreactor metagenome | isolation source: Anaerobic biogas reactor | place: USA:Washington... | reverse complement strand
TCTGTACTACTAAATCCCCATTATTTTCGGTCTTAGAGAATATGCAAAAGTCTCAAATAGTCATATATACTGCGGAAATGTAATTTTTCGCAGTTTTTTATGGTGTATAGTGTAAGTAACAGAGTAAAAAAGCAGTATAAAATACAGCGATGACGATTCGCCTTCCCTGAAGTTGGCATATGGACAAGCGGAGGGGGAGGGTGTTAGAATGAGCCTATACCGAGAGGGGAGAATTATTATTTATTATGTCATATTTAACAATAATTGCCCTTATTTTAGCTTTTTGCATAACTTTTTTTTCCATGCCGTGGGTCATAAAATTAGCTGGAAAAATTGGTGCTATAGATAAACCGGATCAGCGCAAAGTACATGCTACAGCGATGCCCCGCCTTGGAGGCCTGGCTATTTTTATTGCATTTATCGTTGCCTGTCTGACTGCTTTCGACATATCAGGCCCTTATACAGGACTGATGATCGGAACTTGTATCATATTTCTGGTCGGCATGTTGGACGATATTTATCAATTATCAGCATGGGTCAAGCTTTTTGGTCAGATAATCGCTGCTGCTGTAGCTATTTATTTTGGTATTATCGTATATTTCGTAAATAATCCTTTTAATGGTGTTTTAAATTTGGGATTATTAAGCATACCGGTCACTTTTTTATGGATCGTTGGTGTAACCAATGCCATAAACCTCATTGACGGCCTGGATGGTTTGGCAGGAGGAGTATCCGGGATTGCTGCAATAACCATGGGAATCATTGCACTTTTACAGGGTCAAAGCCAGGCTGCCTGGGCTGCTTTTTTGCTGGTTGCGGCCATTGCGGGATTCTTGCCATATAACTTTTATCCCGCCCGAACATTTATGGGCGACGGAGGTTCGAATTTATTAGGATTTGTACTGGCTTGTCTTGCTATAATGGGAGCGACGAAAAGCGCAGCTTTAATTTCATTGTTTATCCCCATCGTTATTTTAGGTATACCAATCTTTGACACTTTTTTCGCTATTATCAGACGAATCAACAACAAAACACCCATTTTCAAACCAGATAAGGATCATTTACATCACCGCTTACTGGCTTTGGGAATGAGCCAGCGCCGCAGTGTGGTGATCATTTATTTACTCAGCAGTTTCTTTAGTATCATAGCGATAACTTTAAGCTTTACCACCAGTCCCAAAGCTATGCTTATATTGGCACTCTTATTACTCTTGATGGTGATGGGAGCCGATAAAATTGGTATGTTTACCAGTAATCATGAGATTGAGCCGGGGACTGTTAACACCAGCCTTAAAGGTTGAAAATTTTCAATTGCCTTAATTTAACGGGAGAAATGTTTAATCATGAAAAAAATGAAACCTTATTTAAAGTTTATGTTGGCCGCGGGATTGGCATTTGGTATTTTCTTCGGTATTGGCTGTGGATTATCGGGGCTTTTTGTATCCAATGATACAAACGACTCTGCTCCTGTCGATAAGGATATAGTTGATCAGCAAGAGGGAGAAAGAACCAATATTTTGCTAATGGGAGTTGACGCCCGCCCGGGCGAAGAACATTCGCGCTCAGATACCATGATGCTGGTTTCAATTGATCCGAAACTTAATAAAGTGGCGGTTATATCGATTCCCCGTGATACCAAAGCGCAAATAAAAGGAAGTACCACCAATAAAATCGCTACCGCTAATTTTATTGGCGGCCCCGAACTTGCAGTGTCAACCGTGGAAGAGCTTCTGAATACGGAAATAGATAATTATATTACGGTCGATTTTAATGGTTTTAAAGATATCATTGATACATTGGGAGGGGTGACCATTACCGTACCTCAACGGATGTATAAGCCTTCGGAAGACATAGACCTGAAAGCCGGCACCCAAAAGCTTAATGGAAAGCAGGCTTTAGCCCTGGTTCGTTACCGGGACTATCTTATGGGTGATATTCAGAGGACCGCGCAACAGCAGGAGTTTATCAAAGCTTTGGCAGCAGAAGTGCTGAAACCTTCTACGATCACCAAACTCCCCAAGTTGATCAAGCAAACTGACCAATATGTGCAAACTGACCTGGGCATCAGTGCTATGTTGCGTATGGCCAGTTGGGCACCAGGATTTAACGCAGACTCAATTGTTACACAAACTCTGCCGGGTTATTTTTACGATGAATTTGACCAGAATGGTAACCTTACTCAAAGTTATTGGATTGCAGACAGCAGCAAAATCAATAATCTGATCGAAAACCTGTTTGCAGGAAAAAACATTGCAGTGGTAGGTGAATCTCCTGTGCCGGTCACATCTTTTAATAAGCAGCAGCGTGAAGAAACAGACGATAACTTAATTGAAGAAGAAACTGAAGATGATAATGAATTGAACTACCAGCGCAGCACACTGCCCAGTGTTGGCCATACAAACGGAGCTTCCTACCCATCAGGCAACATGAATACCGGACCTGATGGCTACATATGATCAATACATAAATATTTTCGAAGATCCTTCCATCACCATCTGCAAGTTTTGGCACAACTTATCTGATCCCGTGGATAAAACCTTCTGCTTTTACTTGTCCGCAGAATAAATAATAGCAACAATTCAGACACCTCATTCTCCTAATAATATTTAGGAGTGGGTTGAAAGTTTTCAAGCGCCGTATAGTATGTATTAATGTATTGACGAAATTTGCCAGCAGGAATAGTACTTATTTTAGAGAAATGGGCTTTTATAGGCTGAATTTTAAAGAACAACAGGAAGGAAAGGGAAAAGATGAACCAAAAAGCCCCAGTTTACATAGTAAAAAAGTTAGGTATCATCCTTACTTTGGCAATCATGACCGTAGTATTTTTTTCGGTTGATGTATATGCAGGAACCGGAAAAGTAAATACGGGTGTTGCGAATGTGAGATCAGGGCCTGGAACCAATTATGAAATATCAGGCAAAATCTATGCAGATACGGAAGTAAGCATTCTGGAAACCAGTAATGGCTGGTATAAAATAAAGTTCGGCAATCTTACCGGATGGATGTCTGGTACTGTTTTAGATATAAAGGAATCGGAATACGTAATCGTTACAGGTGAAAAGGTAAACCTACGTGTCGGGCCCGGCATGGATTATGAAATAGCAGGACAGGTTGTAAAGGGTGATAAATTAGAACTGCTGGCTTCTGAAGGGGATTGGTCCAAAGTTAAAACCGGCAGCGGATCAATATACTATATCTCTTCCTCCCTGGTTCAAAAGGCAGGAACCGCTGCAATGGAAGCCCCAGTTGCTGACACTGCACCGATAGCCAAAACAGAGAAGTATATACAGGTCATATCAGGGACGGTCAATGTCCGCAGCGGACCGGGGACAAGTTACGCAGAGATTACAAAAATTGATGCCAGCCAGATTTATGTTGTTACGGCGAAAGAGGGCGAATGGCTGAAAATCAGCCTTGCCAATGGAACCATTGGCTATGTAGCAGGCTGGCTGGTGAAAGAAGTAACCGGAGGCAATCTATTGCCATATTATCCTGGTGAAAGCAGTACCATTCCCGCTGGAGTTACCCATACAGGAACTCCGGTAGTATATTTGAACGGGCAAAAATTGAATTTTGACGTTGAACCAATAATTGAAGAGGGCCGTACGCTGGTGCCGCTGCGTGCAATTTTTGAAGCTATAGGTGCCAATGTACAGTGGGAACAAAGCACGCAAACGGTCAAAGCGGTCAAAGGGAGCACTGAGGTAATTCTGAAGATTGGTTCCCTGCAGCCGGCCGTTAATGGAAAAATATGGTCTTTGGATGTTCCTGCAAAGATTGTGAGAGACCGGACTCTTGCTCCCCTTCGCTTTGTGGGAGAAGCTTTTGGCGGCCAGGTTGAATGGGAGGAAGCAACTCGAACAATCAAAATTTCTATGGAAGAGAACAATCAAAAAGCAACCGCCGTCAAAGTTGCCAGCGGCATAGTAAATTTGCGCAGTGGACCGGCGACCAGCTATGAGACTCTTGATACCGTTGCAACAGGCGAGACACTTTCTGTTTTGGCTGAAAAGGACGGATGGTTTCAGGTAAGCAGAGCCGGGCGTACGGGATGGGTAGCCGGTTGGGTGGTAGACGTGATCCGGGAGGGAAATGATCCGTCTGCTGAGGTTCCAGTAATTGGGACTGGTCCTGACTCAGAACCTGAAAAGGAACCAGTATCTGAACCTGTGAAACCAGACAAGCCTGGTGAAGATGTGGTGTGGTTGTCTTCGGCCATCGATGCAGGCGGATTACATATTTTCATGGAATCAGGTTCCAAGCTTAATAGTAAACCGGTCGAAAAATCTGCCAGCATTAAATATACATTTAAGGACAAACAGATCGAAGGACTATATTTAATGAAAAAAGCCTTTGGCTCCAGTTATATAACAGCAGAAGCGACGAATATAGAAGATGACTTATTAATAGAAATTTCACTCCCCTCTGGTGCTGAATACGAAACGGAATTATCAGATAACGGGAAAAAAGCCACTGTGACTATCTTTAACTATATAACTTCGGTAGAACGCAAGACCTTTGCCAATACCGGAGAAAGAATCATTATCAACACTGCCTTGCCAGTTGATTACACTTCCGAACAAGATGGCGAAAAGTTACTCATTACCTTGAATAACATATTAATAGGGAAAGCAGAAGAACAATATAAATTCCGCAGTGATTTAATAAAAAAAGTTACCTTTGAAGCAACGGATGATGAGAAATCCACTCTCTTAACCATATATACTGATAATATGGGCAAGTATGCTTTTGCTGAAAGTGGAGCCAACCAGGCTTTTACTGTGCTTATGATCGAAAAAAGCGCTATGAAACCTCGGAAGGAAAATCTGGTGGTATTGGATCCCGGACATGGAGGCGGGGATACGGGAGCCAGAGGGACAGAACTGGATGAAAAAGATGTGAATCTTGATATCGCCCTTAAAGCCGGAGCCATTCTGGCCAAACAAGGAATTGATGTCGAATATACACGCAAGACGGATGTTACAGTAGGATTAGAGGAGAGGTCTTTGATAGCCAACGATTTGAATGCCGAGTTGTTTGTTTCGATACACAACAATTCCGATACGGCAAACGTCGGGCATGGGACGGAAACATATTTCTATGCGCCTTTAAGCACCCCTGAATTATATATGCAAAGAGACGAAAGACAGTTATTGGCGCAAAAATTGCAGCAGCAGCTGATCAGCAAGCTGCAGCGAACTGATAGGGGCGTAAAAGAAAAGAATCTGGCTGTTCTGCGAAATACCACCATGCCCTCAGCCTTAGTTGAGGTAATGTTTATCAATTGTCCCGATGAACAAGCATTGTTAAAACAGGAGAAATATAAGAACCTGGCGGCCGAGGCCATAGCACAGGGGATCATGAATTATCTGGATGCCAAATAAGAAATTATTAAAAACGGGTGATCCCGTTTTTTTTTGTGTTAATCGGCGTTTATAATTTTCTGGGAAATGGGCAAATTTTGCGCAATGCTTCCATAAATAATTTGTTGATAAATACAGGAATAGAAGGATAATAAGCAGAAAATCTTGAATTCTTAAATATTCTAGAATTCATACTGAGGAACGGTCTATGAATAAGAAAATCAGAAGAATCTCATCAATGCCGCCAGGCAAAACATATACAGCTTTAAGTCAGGGACTGCTGATTGCAGTCTGCGTCCTGATCTTTTTTCCGCCCATCTGGCGGGGGTTGTATGATGAACTGGATTTGGCGGTTACTTCAATATTAACTGCCCTGCTGGTATTGGGAGCCATCGCGTTGAAAGTTCAAAGGAAAGATTACAGATTCCTGAGAAATCCGCTGGATATCGCGATTCTATTATATGCTGCCGCCTATCTGCTGGCCATGATTAATGCTGTGCATATTGGTGAGGCAGTCTGGGGTTTCTTAATAGCGTTGAATTATTTTCTGATTTATTGGTTGGTGGCTCAAGTTATTCCTGATCTGCAATCAGCCCGTACTATCTTAAATACTTTGCTGGCTTCCGCAGCAGCGGTTGCGGTTATCGGACTGATGGCTGCTACCGGCTATTCAAATTATCCCGGCGCTTTTGTCGAGGGACATATAATGTCGACCCTGCAATACCACAATACGATGGCTGCTTATTTGGGCGCATTGAGTTTTGTAGGTATCGCCCTTTTGCTTACCCAGTCTGCTATGAGCAGGAAATTGATTTACAGCGGAACCATCTATTTGCTGTTACTGGTAACGGTAACTGCCATATCAAAAGGCGCTCTCCTGGTCGTTATGGCAGCAGCACTGATATTTTTTCTGGTGATACCCAAAAAATACAGGTGGGAGTATTTATATAATCTTATCTATATATTTGCCATCTCCTTTGCAGTTTCCAGCCTGTTGGTTCCTCAGATCACCGGTGCAGAACCCGGCCGTGGAGTCATCGTTATTCTGGCAGGATTACTTCTCACTTTAGCGGGACAGTTCCTGGGGAAACATTTATTGCTGATCAGCCGGACCCGGTATTTTAAGATTTCAGCCCTGACCATAATTGTAGTCCTGATCATGGGGACAGGCTTGTTGATAATGACCCCGGCGGGCCAAAATCTTATGCCGGAAGATTTAAAAGAAGAGATTTTAGAAATAGCGGATTTTTCGGATGCCAGCTATATTTTACGGAGTGACTTCATCCGCTGGGGCACGGACATAGCCCGTGACTATCCGCTGACCGGTTGCGGTGCAGGCGGTTGGGGAGCCTTAATGTCCCAATATCAGGAGTATAGATACTTTGCAGCTGATGCACATAACCATGTTATTCAAGTATTAGTGGAAACAGGATTATTCGGTATGATGAGCTATATTGCAATCTGGATATTGGCCATAATCGCTGTTATCAAGTATCGCAGAAGAAGAGCGCAAAGCCAGTTTGAACCCATCGGCGAAGACAGAACTCTGCTGGGGGGGACATTAACAGCTGCTGCTGCGATCGGGCTGCATGCCTTGATCGATTTTGACCTTTCCATCCCGGCTATTTTTATAGTAATGGTGTCTTTACTGGCAGTACTTAGTCAGCTCAGCAGTTTTAACAACACAGGCACCAGTACTGCAGAGCATCAGGCATGGCCCCGTCTTATACCGCCAGCCCTGTTGGCCATAATATTATTATATGGCAGCAGCAGGGCAGCATTAGGATGGATCTACGCTAATGAAGGTATTGAGGCACTAAAAAATATTAAACAGGATACAGAGACCATTGGAGCACAGCGGGAAACAGCTATTACATATCTGGAAAGGGCAGCAATTTTTAATCCGCTCAATGCTGAGGTCCAGGTCAATTTATCCAAATGTTACGCCAGCCTTTATCTTGATTTAGCCGGACAGGAAAGTCCGCAGGCATCAAAAGCTTATCAGCAAACCCTGGAAGCCATTGAAAAAGCAGAAAATCTGATGCCTTTTGATCCTGAGACAGTGAATGGAGTTCTGAATTCAGCTGCATCAATAGGAAATTTGGAAGCTTCCCTACGCTTAGCCCGGCAGACTGTAATAATCGGGCCTAATAACAGCCAAAGCTATGAAATTCTGGGGGAAGTACTCTATAGTGCTGCACTTTACTATCTCGAGACAGGTGATCTGGAAAAATCTCAGGCCGCGATTGATGAAATTAAATCTTTGCCGGCAGCTATCGCCAAACAGCAGCAACGATCTCAGGAAATGGAATATATCCATCCTCTTAGAAAAGCACAGATAACCGAACAATTGACAGAAATTATAAACAGAGCTGAAGAATTAAAATTCACACAGGATATTTCCAGCAGCGGTTCTGGGAGGTAACTGATGTCCGATAGACAAATCAGCCATAGCATGAGAAAAGCTTTCGCTATCTGCAGTCTGCTCATAATCGACGCCCTGGCTTTGCTACTGGCCTTCTTTTCCAGTGTACACATCAGGCTGCAGATACTTCCGGCTTTTTTCGGTTTTTTTCCGGCTGATTTCCCGCTGACTTATACGACTCATTTGTGGTGGATACTGATCCTGTGCCTGGGCTGTTTGGCTTATGCAGGTCTTTATACCAAACGGCGGTCATTTTGGCCGGAGACAAGGCATCTGTTTGTCAGTATAAGTCTGGCCTTTATTCTGATCATGGCAGTTGTTTCCCTGGCCAAATTAAGCGGTGAAGTCTCACGAACCAGTATCGTTATCAGCTATTTGCTGGCTTTGATCATCATGCCTCTGGTTAGATATGGAGGAAAAGTGCTTTTATTCAATATTGGGATATGGGAAGAGCCGGTATTGATTCTGGGTTTTAACCACACCGGTTGTCTTGTTGCAGAAGCATTGCAAAATGACCAATATCTGGGTTATCGTCTGGCCGGGTTTCTGACCATGAATGGTGAATCAGATTATAAGCCGCAGAAAGACTATAATATAGCGGGCAGCTATGAACAGGCGAAAACCATCATAACCAGCCAGGGAATCAGGCATATCATCATAGCAGCACCACATCTGCCCGGCTCGGAACTGGTGGAGTTGAGCAATGGTTTACAACCCTATACCCGTTCCATCATTATCGTACCCGATCTGGTTGGTTTGCCAATGGTTGACGGGGAAACAGATTATTTCTTTAACGAACAGATCTTAGCACTGCGCATAAAAAACAATCTGGCGAGCCGGATGAATATGGTCATCAAAAGGATTTTCGATTTGGTGATGGCTCTGCTGCTGCTGATTCCGCTGGTTTTGATCATGTTCATATTTTCAATCTTAATAAAAGCTGATTCTGCGGGCCCGGTTTTTTATATCAGCAAGCGAATTGGGCGCCAGGGAAAAGAATTTAAATGCTTAAAATTCCGGACTATGTTTTTAGATAATGACAGGATACTGGAAGAGTATTTCAAAAGCAATGCAGATGCGCTGCAGGAATGGCAGCAATATTACAAACTCAGAGGTGAGGATCCGCGGGTCACCGGAATGGGAAAATTTCTGCGCAAAACCAGTCTGGATGAGTTACCTCAGATCATCAACGTGCTCAAGGGAGAAATGAGTCTGGTAGGTGCCAGACCATATTTGCCGGAAGAAAAGTTATCCATGGGCAGCTTTGCTGATACGATATTGTTAGCTAACCCCGGCATGACTGGTCTTTGGCAGGTAAGCGGCAGGAGTGAGATAGATTTTGAAGGCAGATTAAGGATGGAAGCCTGGTATGTGAGAAACTGGTCAATTTGGCTGGATATATCATTGATGTTTCGGACGATAAGTGTCGTATTGCGCCGTGAGGGGGCCTATTAATATAATAAACCGGATTCGGTTGCTTTTATTGATGGAGAATTGGCCAAATAAATCCTGTTTTCAATCAGAGGGAGGAAAAAATTGAATGACAGTTGGCTGCGAAAGAATTGTCAGGGATTGTCTGAAGGCGTATTTTAATGGTCAAATAACGAAGGAGATAGAATCTCCTGTCGGTGAGGAAGAATGGGCAAGCCTGGCTGCCTTTATTATGAAACACCGACTGGCTTTTTTTTTCTATGATGAAGTCAAAAAAAACCGGATTCCATTGGATGTTCCGGATGACATATTAAACAAGTGGTCTGCGGATAGCAGGAAAACCATTGTTTTTAATACTTTACTGCAACAGGAACTTAAGAATATTTTAGCAGGATTAAAAGAATTAGATGTTTCTCCGGCTTTATTAAAAGGATTTGCCCTGCATTCTTTGTATGATGATATATTAGCTCGCCCTTCCAGTGATATTGATCTACTGATCAAACGGAATGAATACAGAAAAGCAAAGGACTTCTTTACGGAGAATCTTTTTACCCATGCGATGATTTGTGGTTTTCGCGGAACTATGGAACAATATATCGATTTACATGAAAACTATTTCACCGAAATATCATTCCAAAAAAAAATTGGACTCCTGGCCATAAATATCGACCTGCACTGGGAATTGGACGGGATTTACGATGGTTCCCCCCTGGATAAGTTGTTTCCCATCGATAAATATCCCTGGCAGCAGTACATAGAAGTTGACCATTGGGACGGTGTATCTTTTCATAATTTGATCCCGGAAATGCAGTTTATTAACCTGGCAGTTCATTTTGCGCTGCATCATCAATTCCAGGGAGCCAAATGGTTTTTGGATATTTTATTGTTTATATTTCGCAAAGGCAGCGATTTGAACTGGCGGTTCATTGATGAGATCGTCCAGGAACCTGATTGTCGTAAGATTTTAGGTGTTACTTTAAGGTTGATCGAAAGCTGGGAGATCGATTTGCCGTCGGGAATCCCAGATTGGCGACATTTTTGGAATGGGAAAGCATGGCCGTATGAGTTCCAATATTTCCAGAATCGGATATTCTCAGACCCATCTAAAATCGGCCACCATTTTGCCAAGGTATTAATGCCGCTGAATTCTATGGATAAATTAAAGGTTTTAGCCTATTACATGTTTAATAAAGAAGCGATCATTCTTTGGCGTACAGATCAGCAGACAAAAAGAATTCCAGGAGTCCTGCAGCCGTTTTATATAATGCTGCGGGTATACCGGGAGCATCGAAATAGAAAACACCAATAATGATATACTTACCAATAAAGGATACAGGTGGAGTCATAAAATGCTTGACATGCTGAGGAAAATTCTTTCTATCCTCTCTAAGAGAGAAAAGCGTCAAATGGTGCTCTTGCTTGGGCTGATGCTATTAATGTCACTTTTTCAAGCAATAGGTGTGGCTTCAGTGCTGCCCTTCATTTCCCTGGTTATGAATCCGGACCTGATTAACCAAAACCAGTGGCTGCAGATGTTTTATCAATATTTTCATTTTAAAGACACCAATAGCTTCATTATTGTATCCGGACTGATCATGCTTTTTTTGATCCTGTTCGGCAATTTTATTTCAGCTGTAGCTACCTGGGCAAAATTCAAATTTGTCTGGAACAATAATCATAATATTTCCCTGAGGCTTTTACGTCATTATCTATATCAGCCTTATTCATTCTTTCTCAACCGCAACAGCTCGGAATTGACCAAGGATATACTTAATGAAGTACAGACATTATCCAGCGGTTTTTTGATTCCCTTGATGGATTTTGCTTCCCGAATGCTGATCATAATAGTAATTGTGACCATGGTGTTGATCGTTAATCCGCTGATAACAATAATCGCGATTATAATTCTGGGCGGGTCATATCTGCTTATTTATTGGCTGATCAGAAAAAGATTGAGTATAAAAGGAAAAGGAAGGTTGGCTGCTAATCGGGAAAGATTTAAAGTAGTAAGTGAAGCTTTTGGCGGAATCAAAGAAGTCAAAGCCAGCGGACGTGAACAGTTTTATCTTGATAAATACACCAGGCCTTCTTCATTGATCTCCAATCTGCAAGCCTGGAATGCTTTGGTAGGAACTATTCCCAAATATGTTCTGGAAAGTGTAGCTTTTGGAAGTGTTATTGCATTGGTCTTAATACTGCTGATCTTCAAGGGGGAAGCACAAAACGTTATCCCGGTTGTGACTTTTTTTGCTTTTGCCGGGTACCGCCTTATGCCTGCTATCCAGGATGTATTTCAGACCTCCACCCAGATCAAGTTCAATCAGGCAACTTTAGATCATATTTATAAGGAAATGATCAATATAAAAACTCAACCTGTGACATCCAATGAAATAGCCGGGGAGCCTGAGCCACTTGAGTTTAAAGAACAAATAAGGCTGGAAAGTATCACCTTTTCCTATTCTTCCATGGGGGAGAAGGTACTGGAAGACGTTAATATTACCATCAGGAAAAACCAAAAAGTTGGCATTGTTGGGGCCACAGGTGCAGGCAAGACTACTCTGGTAGATATATTGTTAGGATTATTTATTCCTGAGCAGGGACAAATATTTGTTGATGACATAAAGGTCAATGCAGATAATGTCAGGAGCTGGCAAAAACTAATAGGCTATGTACCCCAGCAGATATATCTCAGTGATGATACGATTTCGGGAAATATTGCTTTTGGAATTCCTGATTCATCGATAGATTTGAACAAAGTTAAAAAAGCAGCTTCTATAGCGCGTTTGGATGAATTTATCGAACGTCTGCCGGATAAATATGATACAGTTGTCGGAGAAAGGGGAGTCAGACTCAGCGGGGGACAGATGCAAAGGGTGGGGATCGCCCGTGCTGTGTATGACGACCCGGAGGTGTTGATCCTTGATGAAGCCACCAGCGCTTTGGATAGTATCACGGAGAAGGAATTCATGGAAGCCCTGGAAGCGGCAGCTGCTGTTAAAACCCTGGTGATCATCGCTCATCGGATTAATACGGTCATAAACTGCGACACAATCATTATGCTGGAAGAAGGCAAAGTGGAAGAGGTTGGAAATTACCATGATCTGCTGAATCGCAGTGATAAATTCAGAACGTTGGCCGCCGCCCGGCAGAATAATTGATACGATAAAGTGCGGGGAGATTAAGTAGAAAATATGAGAAGATCGCTGCCTAAATTTTCTTTGGTTATATCCACCATTCATCGGACCATAGAATTGGAGAGATTTTTAATACATTTGTCTGACCAGACATACAAGAATTTCGAATTGATCATCGTTGACCAGAATGATGACGATAGAGTAAGTAAGATCATGAATCTATATAAGGATAAATTTATGGTCATACACATTTCATCCCCTCCAGGGGTATCACGAGGCCGCAATACAGGGATCAAAAAAGTCAGCGGTGAATTGGTGGCTTTTCCTGATGACGACTGCTGGTATGAGAAAGACCTATTGGAAAAAGTAGTAGTTTTATTTACAGAGCATCCTGATATTGATGTGATCAGTGGACGAACGGTTCGTCCCGATGGACAAAACAGCCTTGGAAAATTCGACAAGCATAGCGGACCTATCAACCGCCGTAATGTTTTTAAAAGAGGCAATACCAATACCTATTTCTTCAGGAGAGAAGTGGTAGAGCAAATCGCCTTTGATGAAAGCTTGGGACCAGGTTCCGGTTTAAAGTGGGGCAGTGCGGAGGATGCGGATTATTTATTACAGGCTCTGGCAACGGGGTTCAAGCTCTGTTATATTTCTGATTTAACTGTGTATCACGAAGAACCGGTCATGGAATATAATGCGATAACCATTCAAAGAAGTTATAGATATTCCCTTGGCTTGGGGCGGGTCTTAAAAAAACACAGCTATTCGTTCGTGTTTGTTTGGCTGAGACTTTTTTCTCAAATCGGAGGTATGATAGCAGCTCTTCTGCAAATGGACAAACAGCGGTACAAATATCATCGGAAAGTCTTTAAAGGCAGATTTGATGGATGGAGGGCGCCTTATCCTTAAGATATAAAGTTAGGATTGATGATTGGGAGGGAAGAAGTAATTGCCGCTTAAATTCTCCTTAATAGTATCGACATTAAATAGAGTACAACCTCTGGAAAGATTCTTAGAGCATTTGAAGCAGCAGACCTTTCGAAATTTTGAATTGATTATTGTTGACCAGAATGATGATGATAGATTACTTCCTGTTTTGCGTCTTTATCAAGAGAAATTTATGATCATACATACCCATTCAGCCCGCGGGGTATCCCATGGCCGCAATACAGGGATCAAAAAAATCAGCGGAGATTTGGTGGCTTTTCCTGATGATGACTGCTGGTATGATAAAAACCTGCTGAAAAAAGTAGCGGTTTTATTTGCAGAGCATCCTGATATCGACGTGATCACTGGACGGACAGTAGATGCCAACGGACATGACAGTCTGGGCAGATTCCGATGCAGATCCGGTATCATTACCCGGAGAAATGTTTTTAACAGCGGGAATACCAATACATGCTTTTTCCGGCGGGCGGTTGTGGAGAAGATAACTTATGATGAAAGTCTGGGTGTTGGCGCAGGTTCCCCTTGGGGCAGCGGCGAGGAAACCGATTATCTGCTGAATGCCATGCAAATGGGGTTTTCGCTTTATTATTATAATGATTTGACGGTTTTTCATGATAATCCTATTTTTGGTTATGATGAGACCTCCATTCAAAGGGGTTATTCCTATGGATGCGGGACGGGGCGGGTTTTAAAAAAGCATCACTACCCTCTTGATTTGGTTTTGTTTAAACTTATGGAACAATTTGCAGGAATGATGATCTCTCTGCTGCAGATGAACGGGAAGCGTTTCAGATATCATCAGGCTACGTTTAAAGGCCGCCTGACAGGATGGAGAAGCTCCGTAGATGAGGAGCTGCAGTAAAATAAGGAGCAGATTTATGCGGATCGCACTAGTTCATGATTGGATAGTCAGCAAAGGCGGGGCGGAAAAATGTCTGGAGATTTTTCATCAGCTTTATCCTCATGCCCATTTATATACTTTGCTGTACAAACCGGAGACAGTGAAAGACTTAGGTTTCAGTGAAAATCAGGTTACCGCTTCATTCCTTAACAATAGACGAGGAATCATAAACAAATATCGCAGGTATCTGCCTTTTTTCCCTTTTGCCATTGAACAATTGGATTTGTCCGAGGCGGAAGTCATATTATCCAGCAGCCATTGTGTGGCGAAAGGAATCCTGACCCGGTCAGATCAATTACATATCTGCTATTGCCATACCCCGGTACGTTACGCCTGGGACCTGACCTTCCCGTATTTACAAGAGCATAATCTACACAAAGGCCTCAAGTCCACCCTGGCCAGAATTGTTTTACATTATCTGCGGCTGTGGGATGTGAGCTCCGCCAACAGGGTAGACCATTTTATTGCCAACTCTCATTATACGGCCCACCGAATCTGGCGTACTTACAAGCGGGAAGCCACGGTGATCTATCCGCCGGTCGACACTGAAAAATTTACCCTGCAAAATGAACGGGGAGACTATTTCCTGTTTGTCTCCCGATTGGTACCTTATAAAAAGGCTGATATGGTTATCCGTACCTTTATAGAACTGGGACTGCCGCTAAAGGTGGTGGGTGATGGACCTATGATGAGAGAATGTCAGCAGCTGGCAACTGCCAATATTGAGATTTTGGGCGAGTTGAGCTCCGATCAGATAGTCCGGTTGATGTCAGGGGCGCGGGCGTTGGTTTTTGCCGCCGAGGAAGACTTTGGTATTGTTCCTGTAGAAGCACAAGCTTGTGGTACCCCGGTCATTGCATATGGACGGGGAGGAGTTACCGAAACCGTGGTACCAGCAGATGGAGATAACTGGGGAGAAGCTACCGGAATATTTTTTAATAAGCAGAATCCGACTGAATTGCATAAGGCCGTAGAACAATTTCTCCTATGGGAAGTAAAATTTGACCGCCAGGCGATCAGAAGAAACGCCGAACGGTTTTCCGCAGAACGTTTCCGCCGTGAAATAGAAGAGTTTATAACTGCCAGACAAATGGAATTGCAGGAGAGGAAATGAGTAAAGCAAAAAAAATAAAGGCCAGAAAAGGACCTGAACAATTACCGGATCAGATCAACAGGCAAGGGATGATCCTGATTCTGCTGGTTGGCATGTTGGTCTTCTACCCGCCTTATTTTCAGGGGCTGTTTTACAAACAGCATATGTTTGTGACCCATATATTAACCAGTTTAGTATTTGTCCTGGTGTGGGCTGATAAGTGGAAACGAAGAGAATTTTCATTTATCACCGGCCCCCTTGACTGGGCGGTTCTTGGTTATACGGCTGCTTATGCTTTATCATTGATAACCGCTGTGGTTATTGGTGAAGCCGTTTACGGATTTTTAAGGGCATTGAACTATTTCATGATTTACTGGATGATCACCCAGGTCATAAAAGATTTCAAAGACATTAGGTTTATATTAAAAACAATTATCATATCGGCTTTAGGAGTGACCGTTATTGGGATCCTGGCCGCCGCTGGAGTGATCAATTATCCGCAGGCGTTTTTTGATAATCATATTGTAAGTACGATGGGCTATCATAATACACTGGCAACCTTTCTGGTGATTGCCCTCATGCTGGGTTTCTCCCTCCTGGCTAAAGAAAAGAACCGTTGGTGGCAATTGTTTTATTATATAGCCAATTATCTGATGATGCTGGTCGTCATGGCGGCCGTTTCAAAAGGAGCCTGGCTCATCCTTGTATTTGGTTTGGTCCTCATGTTGATCGGTGTGCCCAGGGAATATAGAGTCCGGCAGATCTATTTTTTTACAGTGAGCATGCTGCCTGCCATTATCACCAGCAGTTATTTCATGACGGCTGTTTCTTCTGCAAGCCCGCCTGCCGGCATCGGTTTTGTAGTGTTAGGAATATTGCCGGTACTGGCTGGATGGTTCTTATGGAGGTATATTGAACCATGGCTGGGAAACTTAAAAATAACACGTCCGGCTTTTATCGGACTGATATCGATGGTATTGATACTATTTACCTTAACTATCAGCCAGGTCGGGTTATCTGACAGAATTACCACAGAAATATCAGAGGTTACTGATACCCAACATTTAAGCTATGTCACCAGAGTTGATTTTATGCGCTGGGGGGCAGCGATCATAAAAGACTACCCAATTACCGGCGCAGGTGCCGGCGGATGGGAAGCCCTTTACCGGCAATACCAGGAATATAAATTCTGGACCACTGAAACCCACAGCCATATTTTCCAGCTGGGAGTCGAGGCTGGTTTGATAGGAGTGCTGGCTTTCATTTCAATGTGGGTTATTTTTTTCTTTTTGCTTTATAAACTGTACCTGTTTCATCGCGGCCGGGGGGAGCAGGGGGAATGGGTGCTGATATGGGGAATAGCAAGCGCAGCTATGGGATTAGGGCTGCATTCTTCCTACGATTTTGACCTTTCCCTGCCGTCAATGGTCATCTTGTTATGGGTCTTGCTGGCTCTGATAAGTGTCTGCCATAAGCATGGCGGACAAGAATTCAGGAACAGAATAGACAAACCCTGGCTCAATGTTGGTATTTCTGCTGTATTGGTATTGACGCTGCTTTTGAGCGGAAGCAAATACCTGTTAGCATTTCAGCAGGTTCAGATCGGTAAAGAGAAAATGCGGGCATCGCAAGTCGATAATAAAACTGTGCAATTGGAATCGCTGGAACAGGCAGGCAATTATTTTGCCCGGGCGGTAAAAAATGACCCTCGTAATGCAGAATATCAATCATATGTGGCTATCCAGCAGGGCACGATGTATCAGATATTCATGGGGCAGGATGATCGCCAGGCCCTTGTATTTCGTGAACAGAGCATAATAGCTGCCAATGGTGCTTTGGATCTTGATCCTTATGATATTAACATAAACCAGCGGCTATTGCCCTATCTGGTTATCATGGGCGATACTGAAGGAATCCTCAAGGCCGGTAAATATTATATCCTCACCACACCCAATGATCCACAGGCTTATCAGAAAATTGCAGAGTTATGGTGGGATGTCAGCCAGAAGCTTGAAGCTAACGGTCAGCATGAACCTGCGCTGGAGTTCGCCAATGAAATCATTGTCCTGCATTTTGATCTTCAGCGGCAGATGAGCAGAGTTAAGATCGATCATCACTTATGGGAGGGAGAAAAATTGAAAATAACGCCTGCTGTGGAGAAAATATACCAGGAGGCTCAGAGTTTTATTGCTGCTGATCCCTCGATATAATTCATTTCATCAATGCAAATCCATTAACAATGTAAGAGACCTCAGCACTTTTCTCGTAAAATATCCAGGTGTAAGGCAAAAAGAATAAAAATTTTGAGTCTGACTGGAACCTTTTTCATATATCCGGCGTCCTAAAGACTAGCCATAAATATGTGGCCGAAGAAATGTTGCGGTGGTTCGAACACGCCGCTGATCACCTGAAGCCGATATGATGAAAGGGGGAATTGAAACCGGAACCAGTTGGCTGATTACCTGATCACCTGAGTTTATGCTTTGAAAGCATGATTACCTGAAGAAATCATTTAAACATATTATATAAGGAGGAAAAAAGATTGATTAAAGCAAGAAACAGAAAATTATCAATGCTGCTGGTTTTAGCTATGCTGATGACTATGTTTGTCGGTATAGGAACCGCTTCAGCAGCGGCCACCTTTGATTCATCCCCGGTGCAGACAGACAAAGGTCAGGACAAACCACTAGGTACCGTGATCATTGAATTTGACACCAAATTCATGGAATCAGATACTTATAGTCTGCCTGACAGCGCTGGTCCATTAGCAGAAACAGTGGTTTACGGTGAGTGGCTGACTATCAGCCTGGCGGACGGTGCTGAATTCCAGGGAACACCTAACGGTGCACTGGTATCAGACCAGAATTTCCCCATTGGGGATACGATGACTGGCTTGAAAATCACCTCATATGACGATGTTGCGTTGGTACTTGGTAAACTTAGTGCTCAGGATACCATAGAACTTTTCGTGTGCTCGAAAACTGAAAATCCGATCCTGGTGAATGCCTTAGATCTAGACCCCGCTGAGAATTCCGATGCAACCCTGAAACTGGAATTCAAATCAATCGATGTTAAGAAATCAAGTGGGGATGTTATAGCTCAATTTACCAGCCCCCCTGGCGGTGAATTTCCGCAAGTAAAAACTGCTACAATTGCCACCATAGGTAAAGGCGCTACCACCGTTATGGTTAAGAGCGTTAAAAGCATTGGTGAGGACGGCGGAGCGATCGACACCATCATCATCCTGGAAAATCAGAAGGGTGTCTTTGAAGATGGAGAAATTATCGAAGTGAAATTACCCAAAGGATTTACCTGGAATGAAGATAGCGTAGATGCAGCCTTTGCAGCAGGCGCTTGGGGATTTGCCGGAGCTGAGTTTGATATGGATGTTGACGACACAGGCAGAATCCTTTATGTGACTGTAGACCTCGATGAAGTACCGAATACTATTGATGCTGCCGGACGTGTAAACATCAGCAGCGCTACCGGAGAGTTTATCGAGATTGATGTTGACGATACTGCCAAATTTGGTGATATCCTGGTAGATATAACTTCCTCTGATGATTCAGTAGATGCAGAAGATGTAAAAATCGCTGTATACGGAGACTATGGTATAGAAGTTTTAGAAGGAACCAGTGAAGAAGTGAAAGCCGGCCATGGCGAGCAGGAATTGGGCGAATTCTACATTGAAGAAAAGGCTGCCGGCAGCCTGGTTGCAGGAAGAACTATGTATTTTGAACTCCCCAAGGGAGTAAAATGGCAATTAGATGATTACAATTATCCTGTAATCGAAATGGAATCTGAAGACGGCACTGGCATTGATGACGTTGACTTTTCAATCGTCAAGGACACCAGTAGCAGAAAATTAAAAGTTGAATTTTTGTTTGACAATGCAAGTGGAAACTTCAGTGATGAAGCAGTGAAACTTCTGATCTCCGACATGGAAGTAAAAATTGAACCGGGCTTTGAAGGCCCCATCGATATTACAGTTTCCGGCAGAGCAGGTGCAGAAGGCACTGTAACTGTAGCTGAGTGTATCAACCCGATCACCATCAAAGCCGAAAATCCGACTAAAGTGGAAATCGGTGCTATGAATCAGAAGGTTGCCGATATCCTGATCATCGAAAACGTTGAAGAAGCCATCGCTGATGGTGAATACAACCAGATCGAGATCGAACTGCCCAGAGGAGTTTACTTCTCTTCCGAACCCAAAGTAGAAGTTGAAGCCGGTGACCTGGAAATTGATGAAGTAGATGTAGCAAATTCCGAATTCAATAATGACGGCAAACTGGTCATCACCATTGATGTTGCCAGCAGTGACCCCAGCACAATCAGAATCTCTGATGTGTTCCTGACTGTTGACCGTACCGTGCCGGAAGGCAATGTATTGGCCAAATTCTTGGGTGCTGAAATAGATGAAGATGCTGGATGGGGTTATGATTACAATGACAATTATTTCGAATACGATCTTATCGGGGAAGATGGTTCAACCGCATTTGTAACCTGGCCGACTGACAAATCAATCGGCAGTCTGGAAATTGCTACCACCATTACTCCGAAAACCGGTGGATATGCTGAATTCGTAATCGGATCCAACATCTATACCGTCGGCGGAACACCTTATGTGATGGATGTAGTTCCTTACATCAAGGATAGCCGTTCCTTCGTACCGATGCGCTATCTGGCAGATATGCTGGGAGCTGAAATCGAATGGTCCGAAGCTGATCAGACTGTTACCTTCGAAGGTTATACTGAAGCAGGGAAAATAACTGTTGTTCTGACCATCGGCAGCACTTCCTATACGGTCAATGGTGAAACCATGACCATGGATGTTGCTCCTGAAATCGTGAATGACAGAAGCTTCCTGCCCGCCCGCTTTGTTGCCGAAGCATTCGGAGCACAGGTTGGCTGGAACGCCGGAAGCCAGACAGTTACTATCGTAAGATAATGATCTAACACCTAAAAAGGACTGCTGCAAGGCAGTCCTTTTTTTGAGGGGAGTCGTGCCTTAACGGTACGACTCTTTTTTATTTCATCTTACTATCATATAATGAAAACAGGAATGAACTATCAATGGTTCCTTTTTTTACTGTCAAACCGTGGATTAGTTGAAAGTTGTTTATCATGTTTATCGTATCTATACCAGAAGAAAAGGGAGGTAATTGCATTGATCAAAACAAATAAAAAGATTTCTTTATTAATGGTATTGACAATGATTGTAACTATGTTTTTCGGATTGGGAACAGCTTCTGCAGCATTGATCACCTATGAAGTTTCGACCGCGAACATACTATCAGCTGATAGCAATACCTATCAGCAATTGGGGAAAGTCAGCATTGATATCAAAGACATCAGGGTCATACCCGAGGAAGGCGAATGGCTGAATATCGAACTTCCTAACAATTGCGAATATGACGGTGTGATAGGTGGGGATGCTGAGCAGGCAGGCCTTATAATTAAATATAATAATCTGCAAGAAGTGAGTTCCCAAAAAACTGCGGCTAATTCTATTGAGATCAAAGTCAAGGCGGATCCATTGGCAGATGAGTCAGAAGGGAATATATTTCTTGATTTCAAGCGCATCAAAGTAAAATCCGGGACCGGGGATATCGATGTACAATTCAGCGGAACTGGAATATTTGCCCAGATGGAACCGGCCGAGGTGGCTGTAGTAGGTGAAGGCAAAGGAAATCTGACCGTGGAAGTCAGCAATGCAAAGAAAATCGGAGAAAACGGTGGATACACGGATTCCATAACCATTATTGAATCCCAGGCTAAGACGCTTAAAGAGGGAGATGCCATAACCTTTAAATTGCCGGCAGGATACAGCTGGGGTAATAGTAATTATATCGTAGCGGCAGGCAGCTGGGCTTTTGAAGGGTACCATGGCATGGGAACTGCCGGAGACTTCTCTTTTAACGTGAGCGGCCGTGATTTGATTTTGTCTATCAATAATCTGCCGGATAATGCAGGAAGCGCCGGTAAAATAACCATCGGAACCGATTCCCTTAGCAGTATCTATCCGCTGGGGGGCTATCCATTCATCGAAGTTGATGACGGGACCGCGCCGGGTAATATTGTACTCAAGGTTACTGCTTCAAATCCAAATATAAAAATCAACGATTTAAAAGCAGCCAGTTTTGATGATTATGGTATAACGCTTGAATCTGCTGATATCGCAGAAGTTATGGCAGGCCGCACGGATCAAAAGCTAGGCGAATTTATAATTGAAGAAGAAGTGCGCAGCAGTTTGAAAAACGGACAGACTATATACTTTAATCTTCCGGAAGGTGTGAAATGGATCGACTACGGTTCTATTGAAATTGATGGGACCAGTGTTATTAATGAGAATAATTATTCTCTGGTGTCAGGTAGTGATGGCAGAAAAATAAAAAATACCTTTTCTGCTACCAGCAGCGAAGTCACCAGGCTGACCTTTAAGGACATGAAAGTCAGCATTGAACCATGGTTTACGGGTCCGCTGGAAATCATGGTCAGCGGGACAGTTGATGTGGGTGGTAAGGTGACTGTAGCTGAAGTGATTCAGCCTGTTATGATATCGGTAGAAGGATTGACCAATGTTGTAGTCGGTGCAATGAATCAGAAGGCTGGAGATATCATCATTACGGAGTCAGAGTCCGGTGCCATCATGGGTAAGGCGGGGAATGACCAGATTTTCATCACCCTTCCCAAAGGGGTATCCTTTGCGGGCACACCCCGAGCTGAAGTCATCGCTGGAGACCTGGATCTCGGAGAAGTTAAAATTGGCTCGACGGGTGTGGCTACAGTAGATGATGGTCTATTGATAAAGATAACCGCTGACAGCAGTGAAAAAAGTGTGATCAAGATTTCCGATATTTATTTGACCCTGGATCGCACTGTCCCGGAAGGAGTTGTGAAAGCCAAGCTGGAAGGGATCAAAGACTTTGGTTGGGCTAAGGGTTCGACCGCTTTGATCGATTTTGCTGCCTCGGCATCTATGGCAAATGCAGATATAGCTAAAACAGTTACTCCATCAATGAGCGGAACAGCTTCTTTCAAAATCGGTTCCAGCACTTATCAGGTGGGGGGAGTCAGTCAGATCATGGATGTAGCGCCTTATATCAAAGATGACCGTTCCTTTGTTCCGGTTCGCTATTTGGGTGAAAACATGCTGGGAGCGACGGTTGCCTGGAACGAGGGGGAACAAGAAGTGGTGCTGACCAGGGGAGGGATCGAGTTAGTCCTGACCATAGGCAGCAAAACCTATACAGTAAATGGAGTAGAGAGAACAGCAGATGTAGCTCCGGAGATCGTAAACAGCAGGACCTTTTTGCCGGCTCGTTATGTAGCAGAGGCATTTGGTGCGACAGTGGGCTGGGATGCGGCTGCTTATACAGTCACGATCCAAAGATAGCTGATTAAAACTAAGGGGGCAGCCAGGTGTCTGCCTCCTTTCTTTTTGGATAAGAATATCATAGTTAATACGATGAAGAATAAAAGTATTTATGAGTTTTATAAAATAATGCAATGGTATAGAAACGGGGCGAATTATGTCTTTTCTTTAATATTGACACTATGAAAGGCCAAAGCGTATAATTTATCTACAGGATTGACTGGCGGGTCAGTCAAGAAAGGGAGGGATTCTTATTAAGAAACGAAGGTACATAACCGTCTGTCTGGTTTTCTTTTTTTGTATAGCATTTATCATACCGCCAACTGCAGCGGCAGCAGAAGAAAAAGCAACGGGAGAACCGCTGACCATTCAGGCAGCTTTGGAATTGGCTTTTGAAAACAATCCGGATCTGCGTTTGGCTGAGCTTGGCGTAAAAAAGGCTGAATTACAAATGGAAGACATTATAGATCTGGTCGATTATTTTCCTACCTATGGCCGGGTAACCACTGAATATAGTCAAGTGTTAAATACCTATTACCAGGCAGAAGTTGGATTAAAGACAGCCCAAAGGGCGGAACTGGCAGCTAAAGATCAGATAGCAACTGAAGTCATTGCGGCTTATACCGAAGCTTTAATAAATGATAATAACCGTCAATCTTTGCAGCGGACCCTTGAGAACACCAGAGATTTGCATAATGTAAGTAATGTAGCCAATCGTGTAGGTTTTATATCGCCTTACGATTATGAGACCTCAACTACCGGACTACAGCAGATGGAAGAGGGACTAAGGGCGGCACAATTGGCCTATGAAGGATCAATCGCCAACCTGCGCACCCTGCTGGGGCAATCCCCGGACTGGAAACCAGTTTTGACCAGTGAGGCGTTGATCACAGATTATGCAAGGGGAGAATTGAGTAATGAAATTATAATAGGAGCTTCAGAATCTGTTTTAGTCTGGACCAAAGAAGCCTTACTGGATATTCAGAAAAATCAAGAATACTGGTTTGTGCCGGGACTTTCCAGGGAGATGCAGGAAGTTAACCTGGATACTGCTAAATTGGACTATGCCGATGCCAAAAGAACGGCTCGATTGATGATTGAACAGATGTATTATGGGATCGATACCATTGAAGGTCAAATCAAAATGGCTGAGCTGACCTATCAAAAAGCGTTGAAAGATGAAGAAGTAGCACGATTGAAATATGATTTGGGCTTGATCCCCCGGGTGTCTCTGGTGCCGGGAGCCGAAAGTCTGGAAGGAAAAGTTATTGCTGTTAGTGAAGCGAGCATGAATCTGAGTAATCTGAAATTACAGCTGGCCAATTTGAAAGCCCAATACGCTTTTATGACCGGAAGAGATGTCTTTGATGAGGCTGATTGGACAGCGCCGCCCGTTGTGGGGAGCGAAACAGAAGAGATATAATAGAATGATTTCCAGTCGGGACTGAGGATTCCTTTTTCTCAGTCCCGTTTCTATTGACCGGGCAGTCATGAAAAAAGTATAATGCAATTATAATATCGACCGGCGGGTCGGAAAATAAGTTATTGATATTATTGGAGGGGTTTTGGTGCATAAAAGAGTCGGGGCAATTATTTTATTAATTTTGGTACTTCTGGCGTCAACTCTGGCTGCCGGGTGTAATGACAAAAAAACGGTGGAAAAAGAAACAGAAATAACTGTTACCGCAGCAGCTGCAAAAGTGCAGGAAATTGCTAAAAGCGCAACTTATTCGGGAATCGTCAGGGGGCAGAATGAAGTATACATAATACCTAAAGTGGCGGCGAGAGTGATTGGTATTTATGCTACCCCCGGAGATCAGGTCAGACAGGGACAGACGCTGATTACTCTCGACAGCAGCGATTTTACCGCTTCAGTGCAGCAGGCCCAGGCTGGCAAGCAATTGGCCGAAATAAGTCTGCAGACCGCACAGGATAATTTCGCAAGGGTCGAAGAGCTTTATAAAGCGGGAGCTGTTTCACAGAAAGATTATGAAGCATCCCAGAGCGGCGTTAAAAGTGCTGAAGCTGCTGTTGCGCAGGCCGCAGCCGGACTGGCACAGGTGATGAATTCGGTTAATAATTGTACGATCACCGCTCCTATAAGCGGCACTTTAGGCAGTATCAACCTTTCCTTAGGCGATATGGCCAGCCCCACTTCCACGGCAGCAATTGTCAGTGATACTTCGCGTCTGGAAATCGAAATCATGGTCAGTGAGTCGGAAGTAAGTTATATAATCTCCGGCAGCGAAGTGGATGTGAAGATTAAAGCATTAGGAGATCAGGTCTTTAAGGGAACGATCGCCAATGTAGCTGCAGTTGCTGATCCCCTCAAACGAAATTATGCCGTTAAAATTTCTTTGGACAATAAGGATAATACTATCAAATCGGGTATGTTCGCAGAAGTTACCGGTTCGACCATTAAAAAAGCAGATGCGATTTGTGTTCCGCCGAGTGCCATCGTTCCCAAAGGTGCTACCAATGTGGTATATGTAGTTGATTCCGAAAACCGCGCCCGGGAGAGACAAGTTACGATAGGGATCGAAGCAGAAACCATGGTGGAGATCACCAAGGGAATAGAATCAGGAGAAAAAGTTATCACCAAAGGCAACACACTGGTGAGAGAGGGTACTCTGGTAAGAGTGGTCAGCGGGGGGGTTAAATAATGCCTCTGGTAAAATTCGCTGTAAAAAGGCCGGTAACTATTGTGATCATTACCTCGGTACTGCTTATTCTGGGGTTTTTTACCTTTTCAAAACTCCCGCTGGACCTTTATCCGGAAATGGATCTGCCGGTTGCAGCAGTGATAACTTCTTACTCTGGCGCAGGTCCGGAAGAAGTGGAGGAACAGCTCACCAAACCCCTGGAGAGTGCGGTCACCACCTTAAGCAATATCAACGAGCTTCAGTCCATTTCCAGTGACGGGCAATCGATTTTGATCATTACTTTTAACTGGGGTACCAATATGGACTTTGCGGCTGCGGATATCCGCGAAAAGATTGGTTATGTGGAGGCCTATCTCCCCAGTTCGGCCGGTGAACCTATGATCATAAAGATGGATCCCACTATGATGCCAATACTGCAGATGGGCATAAGCGGAGGAGACAATCTGGCATCTTTGCAGGAGATTGCTGAAACCTATATAGAACCCAGATTATCTAGGATACCGGAAGTAGCATCGGTTATTATTACCGGTGGACTTGAACGCCAGGTGACCGTGGAAGTCGACCCGGTAAAGCTGGAGAATTATGGGCTCAGTCTTGCCCAGGTCAACCAGGTATTACAAACGGAAAACTTCAATATGTCCGGCGGCAAGATGGAATTGGGCGGCAGGGAATACTACTTGCGTAACCTGCAGCAGTTTGAGACAGTCAAAGATATCGAAAATGTAGCGATACTGACTGCAACCGGCAATATCGTTTATCTAAAAGATATTGCCAGTATCGTTGACGGATACAAGGAACAGGAACAGATCACCAGAGTCGATGGAGAAAATGCGGTTGGCATCCATATCATGAAGCAAAGTGATGCCAATACCGTTACGGCTTGCGAAGCAGTCCGTGAGGAGATGGAGGAGATCGAAAAGGAACTGGGGATCGACTTGAATGTGAAAATTGTTATGGACCAGTCTTCCTTTATCGTGCAATCCCTTGACAATACCAAAAAGATGATCGTCGAAGGTGCACTTCTGGCTATCCTTATATTGTTCTTGTTTTTAAGAAACGGGCGCAGCACCTTGATCATATTTACAGCCATACCTTTGTCTATCATTTCTTGTTTTATTCTGATGTATTTTACCGGTAATACGGTCAACCTTCTGACTCTGGGAGGGCTGGCTCTGGGAGTAGGCAGGATCGTCGATGACTCGATTGTGGTGTTTGAAAATGTCTTCCGCCATCGCAGTATGGGGGAACCGCCGCTGCAAGCCGCGATAAATGGGGCTTCCGAAGTCAGTGGTGCGGTTATTGCTTCAACGACTACGCTAATTGCGGTATTTATTCCAATCGTTTTCGTGGAAGGATTGGCTTCCATTATTTTTAAACCGATGGCACTTACCATATCCTTTGCCATCTTCTGTTCCTTGATGGTTGCATTGACCATCATCCCATTGATGTCATCGCGGATGTTAAGTGACAGGTCCATGGCTATCAAACCTGATTCTGCCGGCAGAATCGTTCGGGCTACCAACCGTTTTGGGAGCTGGCTGGATAATCTGGGGGAAAAATATAAAGAAGTATTAAAAAAGGCTCTAAGCAGAAGACGGGCGGTAATCATTACGGTAACCGTATTGATGATCGCTTCCCTTGCATGCATTCCTTTGGTTGGCGCCGAGTTCCTGCCGTCTTCAGATTCCGGGGAAATTTCAGTGACCGTTGAGACGGATAAGGGCAGCAAGCTGGATGCTACTTTTGAGATATCCCGGCAAGTCGAAGAAAAACTGCGCAGTTTCCCCGAGGTGGAAACCATATTTGCCAGCGTAGGGGCTTCCGGCACCATGTTGATGGACTCCGGCGGCAGTAGTGATACTTCCACATTTTATGTAAAGCTGGTTTCTAAAGATAAGCGTGATATTTCCGTTGCTGACATGACTGAGGAGATGCGGCAGGCATTAACAGATATTCCCGGAGCCAAAATTGAGGTCAGCGTTTATGATATGATGACTATGATGGCTTCCGGAGATGAGATTAATGTTCAGATTAGAGGCGATGATCTGGAAGTCTTAAAGCAATTATCCAATCAGATCGCCGAACTGATTCGTGAAGTACCCGGGACCCGGGAAGTGGTAGCTTCTCTGACTGATGGCAGTCCGGAGATGCAGATCAGGATAGACCGGCAAAGAGCCGCAAGTTATGGTTTGACACCTGTCCAGGTAGCAGCCTCGATCAAGAACGCTATGGAGGGCTCGGTTACCACTACTTACAAAGTTGAAGGCAGCGAGGTGGATGTAAGGGTCCGTTATATACCTGAAGGGAATAAAGATCTGAATCATTTGAGTAATCTAACCATCCTGTCACCCGGCGGAGCGGTGGTTAAACTGTCTCAGATAGCAACTTTTGAAGTTGCACAGGGGCCGGTTTCCATTAACCGTGTCGATCAGGTGCGCTATGCTTCTATAACCGGCAACCTGTTAAACCGCGACCTGAATAGTGTTATCACTGATATCCAGGCAGCGGTCGATAAGCTTGACCTGCCAGCCGGTTATACTGTGGAATATACAGGGCAGAATGAACAGATGATGGAAAGTTTCGGCAGTCTTGGAGTTGCATTGCTGTTGGCTATTTTGCTGGTGTATGCGGTAATGGCGATCCAGTATGAATCGTTTTTCAGCCCCTTCATCATAATGTTTTCCGTGCCTACCGCTATAATCGGGGTTGTATTTGGCCTGCTTTTAACCGGCAGAACCTTAAGTGTGACCGCCTTCATTGGTTTGATCATGCTGGTGGGAATCGTTGTGTCGAATGCGATCATACTGGTGGATTATCTTAACAAGCTCCGTAAAAGAGGAATGGAGCGCAATGAAGCCATCATCGAAGCGGGCCGGGTCAGACTACGGCCGATCTTGATGACAGCCCTGACTACCATTTTAGCTATGTTGCCAATGGCTTTCGGATTGGGTGATGGAGGGGAATTGACTGCTCCGCTGGCAACCGTAGTCGTTGGAGGCCTGATCGTATCGACCTTTATCACTTTGCTTTTAGTACCGGTGGTCTATAGTATCTTCGATGACCTGGGGCAAAAAATCAGCCGGCGATTCAGTAAAACCAAAGAAGGAGAAAAAACCGTAGAGGTGTAATCATTGCAGTCCGTTAAGCGGAGGAGAAATTCTCCGCTTTATTTTTAAATAAGATTGGCAGGAAAGGTGAAAATCATGGAAACAAACAGTAAGAGCGGTAAAAGGAAGGCGATCATCGAGGCCGGACTCAAGGTTTTCTCACAAAAAGGCTTTCATGATGCCCGTATGGAGGAAATAGCAGTAGCTGCCGGCATCGGTAAAGGTACGATTTATGAATACTTCAGCAGTAAAAGCCATCTTTTTCAGGAAATAATGTCAGTCAGCGTTAATTCTTATTATGAGACCCTGGCTATCAAGGACCTCAACGCAGTGCCTTTCAAGGAACGTATCCAGATTTTACTTACAGGACATTTGCGATTTTGTATCGAAAATAAGGATTTAACGCGAATTGTGTTCTGGGACGTCGACATCATGGATGAGGAATTGAAAGAATGGGGCAACAAAATACGTAAAGAAAAACAGTTACTTATGCGAGAAATAATAAATCAGGGTATAGCCAGTGGCGAAATTCGGGAATTGGATGCGCAGTTATTGACTTACCTCATAATGGCAGCCTTCGCATCCTTCTGGGCGCCCATAGCCATCGATGCTGAAGTCATCAATCCGGAATCAACAGCGAAGCAAATAACCGATATCATTTTTAACGGGATCAAGCCCTGATCTGATTTAAGCTAGGCGAAAGTCCAGGCTATTGAAGATTGTTGGAATACCTATTTAAGGCGGAACTTATGAAAAGAAGATCTTACATATTCGTTACTCTGGTATGCATTTTTTCTTTTATTAGCATGATTGCCCAGCCGGTGTTGGGAGCATTCCCTGATACGCGCGGACACTGGGCACAAACACATATCGATCTGTTGCAGAGCCGGCAGTTGATTTCAGGTTATCCGGATGGCTTGTATCGTCCTGAGGATTTCATTTCACGTCAGGAATTGATTTCATTGATCATCAGAGTTCTGGGCAGAAGCGAAGACGCCGAACAACTGTTGAAGGGGGAAGTCTCCTATAAAGATACTGCTGATGCCTGGGCCCGGGGTTATATAGAACTGGGACGGGAATTAAGCATTGTCCATGGTGACGATAGAAATAATTTTAATCCGATTGACCCGGTGACCAGAGAGGAAGCGGTCACCATGCTGGTCAATTGTCTGGAACTGGAAGCCAATACGGAAATGACTGGATGGTTCAGCGACACCGATGATATTTCAGAATGGGCGCGCCCTTATGTAGCCGCGGCCTTGAAAGCAAGTCTGGTCAATGGTTTTCCTGATGGCAGTTTCCGTCCGCAGCAGCATGTGACCCGGGCTGAAGTGACGGTTTTGCTGGAAAACCTTTTAGGGTTCAAAGGACAAAAGTATCATTTCTTTGGAGAACTTACCGCAATCGATCTGTCGACCAAACAAGCCCGGGTCATGATATCCGGGCAGGAAGAGTTATTTATATTATCAGAAACAGTTTCAGCTTATCGGCAGGGGACCAGTCAGCCGGTCTATGAACTTAATCTGCCGGTCAAAGCTTATATCAATGTCAACAATGAGGGGCAGCTGGCTTATTTATATCTGGTGGAAGAATCACCGGACAGCAAAGTCAGATTATCCCTGGGCAGTTTACCCCGGAGAGGGTCTGTCAATAACCAGGAATCAGGGAGTCTGGTGCCCCTGGAAACGGAGAATGGTATAGGAGCAGAAAAAGCAGATCGCACCATTCAGGATTTGGCCCAGAGCCTGTATAATACCAGAGAGGCGATGAGAGTCAATGAATTTGTAGAAAAACATGGAACCACCGGTCAGGGGCAACTGGTAGCGATCATTGACAGCGGAGTGGATCCCGGTCATGCAGATTTACAAATGACCAGTGAAGGCTTGTATAAAATATTGGATTTTATAGATTTGACAACGCAGGGCAGCATCAATTTAAAAGAAACCGCAAAAAATGAAAGCGATTTGATAACGATTGACGAACGCAGTATTGATGTCAGTTCTCTGCCTAATAATGCGGATGAATATCGATACGGATATTTTAAAATTCCTTCTCTGCCGGCTGGCTTTACGAATGCTGCCATGAGTTCCTCGGTATTGGTGATCGTTACAGCCAGCAAATACAACGAAAGATTTGATACGGTTTATATTGATACGGACGGCGATTATCAGTTAAATGACGAAATACCGTTGAAAAAATACAGCCTGCTTCACCAATTTGTCTCCCTCCCTGGGCTCAATGATAAAAAACTCAATCTGGTAGTAAGTGAGATTTCTGAAGAAGGGAAATACATAAAACTATCTTTTGACAGTTTGGGCCATGGAACTCAGGTGGCAGGGATCGTAGCTGCCAATGGTCAAATAAAAGGTGTAGCACCGGGGGCGCAGATCCTGCCGGTCAAGGTATCGGACAATATGGGAAAAACTACCCTGGGCCTGCTGGAAAGAGCGATCCGGTTATCAGCCGAAAGGGGGGCTAAAACAGCAGTCATCAGTATGGGGCAGTATTATCTGACAGAAGCTGAAAGCCAGCGATTGAATGCTTTGGCGGCAGAAATGATGGCAGAATACGGACTTATTATTTGTATGGCTGCGGGGAATCAGGGACCGGGCATTGAATCAGTCGCCAGCACAGCTTCCCTTAATTATGTGATCAGTGTAGGGGCGTATGCTACGCCGGCTATGTGGAGAAATGATTATGGCTGGTTAGTGTCCGAACCGACACTATGGTATTTCAGTTCTTCCGGCCCCGCCCGCAATGGTAATATGGCGCCGGCGGTCATCGCGCCCGGCAGTGCAGTAACGACCTACCCCCTCTGGGCAGATCAGGGCTACCGTTTGAGTGAAGGAACCAGTATGGCTGCCCCCCATGTAGCTGGCGCAGCAGCGCTGCTGAACAGTGCCCTCAGCGAAGAACTATCCCGTCATGATACGCAGGCAGTTTATTATGCCATACTCAACGGTGCAGAACATATTGATTCCTTTCATGCTGCGGAACAGGGCAGGGGAGCGGTAAATATGATCAATGCCTGGGAGCAGCTTAAGAAGGGCGAAAAAGGCGGCGTCATCGCTTACCAGACCAGGCAATACAGTCCGGACTATGGTTATGCCAACAGCTTTTACTCCCGGTTTTTACAGCCGGCTGAATTATGGCTGACAATATATAATAACAGTGATCAAAACTACCACCTGGCGGCCGGGGGATTGTCATCCTGGATCAACCCGGCTCAGTATACGCTTCAACTTCCCGCTCATGGCTATCGGAATATAGAAATTAGCTACGATCAGCTGAAAGAACCAGGTTTATACGGTGATTTGATTTTGCTGGATGACATTGAAACCCCAGGCTATGATATTTCTGTCATGCAGACCCTGGTGGTTCCAGTCCAGCTGCAGAAGGCAGATCAGCATCAGTATGCTGTAGAAGCAGATTTGCCGGCCGGAAATATGGAAAGGTATTATTTTTATGTACCTTCCGGAGCAGAGAAACTCAGCTTTCAACTGCAGGTCGGCGATCAGGGCCGGGCCAGAATACATGTGATTTCTCCCGCTCAGGAAACCCAGACCAGTTCTTATGCCGGAGTTGGGGAAGTCCAGGTTCAGGATTCTGTTTCTTTGGAATATGCGAACCCAGAGCCCGGTACCTGGGAAGTTGTGGTTTACAGTTCGGCGTCCTTAAGTGACTATAAATTAAAAACCTCCCATTACAAGCTCACAACGCTGATGGAAGGCTGGCAGCAGATCAGCGATCAGCATCCCGGCAATAAATACCTGGTCACTGCCATCACTGACAAGGTGACCAAAGGAGAAAAAAGCATTGTTACATTAAACTTTTGGGATCCTGTTACCAAGAAGCCGGCGGGTGGTGTTGTGGCCATCAATGATCGGCTTTATGAGATCCATAATGGTATGGTGCAAATTCCTGTCGTACCTGATACCGACCAGATTCATCTTACCATCGCCTGGTAAGCCCACCTATTTTCTTTTTTTTAATTCCTCTGTTACACTAGCAATAAATAACCTTAAGGGAGGCCGCGCATGGAACGTGAATTGATTGAAAAAGCCCGGGATTTTATCAATGCCAATTATATATCGACTACGCTTAGTACCGTCGATAAGGATTATAATGTAAATATTGCGGTAATATCTGTGATGGAGATGATTGGAGATGACACGATCATTGCTGCACGGTTCGGGGCTGACAAAACGTATGCCAATTTAAAGGAAACCGGCCGGGGAGTATTTATGGTCCTGCTGGCTGATGAAAACCGGCAATCAAAAGATGGGATCCGCGTATATGTAAAATTACAGGATGACTTGACCGCGGGGGAATTTTACGACAGAATAAAGCAGAGATTGCAGCAGACAAATTATAGCAGTTTTGCCTTGAAGAATTGCCTGGTTTTTAAGATCACTGAAATTCTGCCAGTCTCGATGCTGAAAAAAGCTTAGGTCATGGTACGGTAATTTTATCGGGGCATATGTTAATAAAAAGAGTTTGAAGATTTTCATTGCGCTGATCAGCGGTGAGGCAAAGATTTTCCTTATAAATTTGCGGATACAAAGTCTTTATAAATAGTGGATCAAACTAAAGGTAAAGCTGGAGGAATAACATTGCATCTGGGAAAGGTAATGGTTATATTCGGCACCAGGCCGGAAGCGATTAAGATGGCGCCGGTAATAAAGGAACTGAAAAAAGTCGAGGATATTCAGACTGTGATTACGGTAACAGCCCAGCATCGGGATATGCTCGATCAGGTCCTGTCGCTTTTTAAAATTGTACCGGACTATGATTTGAATTTGATGCAGAAGCAGCAGGATCTATATAGTATCACCACCGGAGTCCTCAACGGACTGCGGGATATTTTAATGAAAGAAAAGCCTGATTTAGTGCTGGTTCATGGGGATACCACCACAACATTCGTAGCCGCGCTGGCCTCATTTTACGAAAGAATCCCGGTTGGTCATGTGGAAGCAGGACTGCGTACCCGTAATAAATATTCTCCTTTTCCGGAGGAGATGAATCGCACCCTTACCGGCCGTTTGGCAGAGTTGCATTTTGCGCCAACCGATACTGCACGGGAGAATCTGCTGATGGAATCAGTTGCCGCCTTTAAAATCTGGGTAACCGGCAATACTGTTATTGACGCTCTGCTGGATACCGTCCATCCTGATTATCAATTCCCGGCTGATTTCCCGGCCATCGATTTTAGCAGGCGACTGCTGCTGGTAACTACACACCGCCGCGAGAACTGGGGAAGCCCTATGCGGGATATCTATAATGCTCTAATTGAACTGGCTGAACAATTTAAGGATGTTGAAGTAATCTTTCCAGTACACAGAAATCCGATCGTGAAAGACATGGCCATGGAGATGCTTGGCGGCAGGGAACGTTTCCATTTAATCGACCCCCTTGATTATGAACCATTTGCCAACCTGATGCGAAAGTCCTATCTGATTCTGACAGACTCCGGCGGATTACAGGAGGAAGCGCCTTCATTAGGTAAACCAGTCTTGGTTTTACGTGATACCACCGAACGTCCTGAAGCTGTAAAAGCCGGTACGGTAAAATTGGTTGGCACTAATCATCAGGCAATTATTAAGGAAGCCAAGCTTTTGTTAAGCAACCAGGCTGAATATGATAAGATGGCTATGGCCATCAACCCCTATGGAGACGGCAAAGCTGCCCAGCGGATTGTTAAGGTGATCACAGAATTTTTGTATGTCAGGATAGGTTCCAGCAATTGATTTTCGCTGGTAAAGTAAACGAACTTATGATTATTACTACATTATTGATAAGCACAGTTTTTTTAAGTGCCCAGGAAGGAATGGATGGGAATGATCAAATTTGGTACTGATGGCTGGCGGGCGATTATCGCAAGAGACTTTACCTTTGCCAACTGCTGTATAGTGGCCCAGGGAATCGCCAGTTACATGCTCAATCAACAACTGGCTAAAAAGGGCATCGTGATCGGTTATGATAATCGTTTTATGTCCGGGGAATTTGCCAGAGAATGTGCCCGGGTCATGGCAGGTAATGGCATCAAAGTGTTCTTTTTGGACAAAGTATCGCCAACGCCGGTTACAGCCTTTGCTGTCCAGGCCCAAAATGCTGGTGGCGCAGTGATGATAACAGCCAGTCATAATCCGCCTGAATATAATGGTATTAAATTTATTCCTGAATATGCAGGGCCGGCCTTGCCTGAAGTGACCGATGCCATTGAAAGAGAAGTGGAGCGGATCATGGATGGGGGGAAAATTTATGAGTTGGATATTGAAGAGGCCAGAAGTTTTGGGATTTTCGAAGAAATCAATGCGGATGATCTCTATATTAAACACCTTGATTCCATGCTTCAAGGAGACAGCTTTCAAAAGAACCTCTTAAAAGTTGTAGTTGATCCGATGTTCGGAGCTGGTATTGGCTATCTGGAAAAGATATTGGGAAAATATGGCTGTGAGGTCAAATCTATCAATAATTACCGGGATGCTTTTTTCGGGGGTACTTTGCCGGAACCGGTGAACGACAATCTAAATGTATTAAAGCGGGCAGTCATTTCTTTTGATGCACAAATTGGCTTGGCTTTGGACGGTGATGCTGACCGCTTTGGCATTATTGATCAGGAAGGAACGTATGTAACCCCCAACGAATTCCTCTATCTGGTTTTGAACCATCTTCTGAAAACCAGAACTTTCCGCGGACCTATTGCCCGTACTCTGGCGACTACGCATATGCTGGACCGTATCGCCAGGAAAAATGGCCTGGGGGTCATCGAAACGCCGGTAGGATTTAAATATATTGGACAATGTCTGCGGGAAAAGGGTTGCATGCTGGGTGGTGAAGAAAGCGGAGGAATGAGTATTTTTGGTCACATACCTGAGAAAGACGGCATCCTCGCTTGCCTTTTAGCAGCAGAAATGCTGGCCTATACCGGTAAGAGTTTTTCCGCTTTAAAGACTGAGTTTGCACAGGAATATGGTTCGGTCATAAGCAGGCGAGTAGATATAAAAGTAAAATCCGAGAAAAAAGATGAGATAATAAGTCAAATGCATGATTATGCTCCGGTATCCATAGCAGGATATAAAGTGGTATCACAAAACAGGACCGAAGGCTTAAAAGTTTCTCTGGAAGATGATAGCTGGTTTTTGATCCGTCCCTCGGGAACAGAACCATTATTCAGATTATACGTTGAGACCAGTAATGATAAGGAATTGGAGAGAATAACCACAGAAGTTCTTAAAGCATTAAACTTTTAAACCATAATTATAGAACTGAGCCCGGCAATTTTTGTCGGGTTTTTTTATTTGATAAAAATGAATCGCGGGAAGGATTTTTTTGGAGCACGACGAAAGTTCTATGAATACAGACAATTTAGGCCCAATTTGGTGCAAAAATATGGAAAGAAGCGGGAACGAACAAATTGGAAACAGAAAAAAAACTACTTGCAGCCCGGGAGGCCGAAAGAAGGAAAATTGCCCGCGAGATCCATGATGGCTCAGCGCAATCTCTGGCAGCTATTTTGCTGCGTTTGGATCTTATGGCTGCGGAGAATTTGTCAAATAACCCGGAAGAGATCAGGCGGGAATTGCAGCAGATCAAAGAAATCGTTCAGGATTGCTTAAACGAAATGCGGCAGATATTGTTTGATTTAAAACCAGTGCGTGAGAATATCAGTTTATTATCAGTGATGGAGGATTTTTTTGCTGATATTAAGGCTAAATACGGTTTCATCGTAGAATTTAAAACCAAGGGAATACCGCAGATATATCCTGTGTATATGCAGACAGCTATATTCAGACTGGTCCAGGAGGCAGTCAACAACAGCAGAAAGCACGCCGGGGTCAGTAAAGTTCAGATTATATTATCAGAGAGCAAGGAGCAATTGGAAATTTTAATCGAAGATCAAGGCAGCGGCTTTGATACAAACAGAGCGTTTATCAATGAAAACCGTTTTGGCATTGCGGGTATGCAGGAACGAGTTGATTTGTTGGAAGGCAGGATGAAAATACAGTCGAAGCCTGGCGCAGGTACACAGATATTGATTGAAATACCGTTGAAGGGAAGGAACTAAAGTGGGAAAAATGAAAATATTGATCGCAGATGACCATTCCCTGTTTCGTGAAGGGCTGCGCAAATTATTGGAAAGTGATAATACCTTTGAGATCGTCAGTGAAGTTGGGGATGGCCAGGGTGCCATTAATATGGCGCGCAAGTTAAAGCCAGATCTGATCCTGATGGATATAAACATGCCGGGAACCAATGGTTTGATTGCAACACAGGTTATCAAAAGAGAGTTTCCGAACATCAAAGTGATCGCTTTAACGGTTTTTGAAGGGGAGGAGGTTTTGGAATTAGTGAAAGCCGGTGTGTCAGCATACATGCTTAAGGATGTGCTGGGGAGTGATCTGATCCAGACCATCCACCGGGTATTAGCTGGCGAGGTTGTCATCCACCCCCGGGTGACCAGTTATTTGGTCCAGGAATTGACGCGTACTGACAAAAAAAGCGATAATCTGAATCTTACCAGAAGAGAAATGGATGTTCTGGAAATGTTAGTGAAGGGCAATAGTAATCGGGACATGGCTGAAGCGATGTTTATAAGTGAAAAGACGGTCAAAAACCACCTGACCAGTATTTTTCGGAAATTGGGGGTGAAAGACCGTACCCAGGCAGCTGTTTTTGCGATTCGGCATAAAATCGTTGAAGAAGCATGAGATTACGAACAATATTATACCAGTAATCAATTAACCTCCTGTATGCATAGTATATATTGTTAAGGCCTGAAAGGAGGTTTTTTTATGCTTATTCTTCTTAAACTGCTTTGTTTTACAGTATGGTTGGTTATTATGCTGTATTTAGTCGGAGGCAGTAATAACTCCTTTCAAAATTACAGTGAAGTCAAAATAAGGATCAATGAGATAGACAATCCCGAGGTAAACATTGCCCGCGCTTTATCCCGGTTAAAAAAAAACGACAGGTTGATCATTGAAGCCGGGTGTGATTTTTTACATTGCCGGCACAATCAGGTTCTGTTAAGAAGCATATTAAAAAAGAATCCTTCCCTGGGTTATTCTTTCACAAGTGAAAAATTAAGCTGTTAAAACCAGCAAAAATGGAGGGACAATCGTTATTCGCATAATTATATGTTATAATTAAAAAAATGAACCGATAATTGAACCGCTGATCGAAATCGTGTGAAAGAATGGGGGGCTTTCAGACGATTCTTTTAAGTTATCAAGACATTGGCGGGGGGAGGAGAATAAATGCAGAATTTATTGCTGGATATAATATTTCCCCAGCATTGTTGCAGTATCTGTCGAAAACCAGGTAGATTCGGAACGAAAAGCCCCTGGTGCAAGCAGTGTACAGAAGGAATGCAAGAACTTAAACAAAGCTCACCCATCTGTGATAAATGCGGTAAATATATCAATGGGCCGAACTCCTTTTGTGCTGATTGCAGCAGTGAAGAACCTATATTTCATATTGCCAGAGCAGTCGGGCCTTATAATGATTCGTTCCGCATCGCCATTAAAGTTCTCAAGTTTTTGGGACGACGTTTTCTATCAGTTCGCATGGGGCAGATGATGGCTGAAACTGTCCTGGCAGAACAACGTTTTTGGCCTTTGGATCTGATCATTCCCGTGCCTGCTTCAAAGGGCCATTTGGAGCAGCGGGGCTTCAATCAAACTGAACTTTTAGCCAATCAGATCGCAAAAAAAATCAAAGTTAAAATGGCGGCAGACATTTTAAAACGGGTAAAGGAAACACCATCCCAGAGGGAATTGAGCAAGCCGGAAAGAGAAAAGAATCTGCTTTGTGCCTTTGAAGTATGCGACTCCAGGCGAATAAGCGGTAAAAATATTTTACTGGTAGATGATGTTTATACCACTGGTTCCACCAGCAAGGAATGTACCAGAACCCTTTTAGAGGCTGGTGCGGCCAAAGTTTCAGTCATTACATGGGCAACAGGGTGTGGTTTTTAAAGGCTCTGTTAAGGTAAAAATATTTAGTTGCAGAGAAACCGGGCGTTATGTCCGGCTTTTTGTCGGTGGAGTCTAAAGCTTGATATAAATGGTAACAATAATTTACAAGAGTAACCAAGAAAATTGACAGGTTTTATTTTTTATAATGTAAAATAATATATATACAACAGGGAAAGAGGTGGTCGCATGAAATTCGAAATCAGAGGCAAGAACATCGAACTCACAGACGCTTTAAAGGAGTATACCACAAAACGACTTTCCAAGTTGGAGAAGTATATTGATAACGTAAAGGAGGCAAAAGTAGCTTTATCGGTCGGCAGCGAGGGCCATAAAGTGGAAGTCACGATTCCGCTCAACGGAGTGATCCTCCGCGGAGAGGAAGCCACTGACGATATGTACTCTTCCATTGATCTGGTGGTAGAGAAATTGGAAAAACAGATTGAAAAATATAAGACCAAATTATACAAGAATCACCGCGGCGCAGGATTGAAACAGGCTCTGCGGGAAGATATCCAGGCTAACTTTGAAAAATACCAGCATCTGGATACGGATAATTTTAAAGTGGTCCGCAATAAGAAGTTCGCTTTAAAACCAATGGACGAAGAAGAAGCGATTATGCAGATGAATCTGCTGGGACATAGCTTTTTTGTATTCTTTAATGCTGACAGTGATGAAGTAAATGTGGTATACAAACGCAAAGACGGTAACTACGGGCTGATCGAACCCGATTTTGATTAGTTGAAGTAATTTATAAAAACATGCTAGTATAAGTATTATGTTATAGCTCTATGAGGAACCTGTAGGTTCCTCTTTTTTTGAAAGAGGTTGAAAACGAATGATAAAAAATATGTTAAAAAACCTGCTGGATGATAATGAAAAAGAAATAAAAAGAATGCGTAAAAGAATTGAAGCCATCAACCAATTGGAAGAGCAGTTCTCCCAATTACGTAACGAGGACTTTCCCGCCAAAACAGCAGAGTTTAAAGAACGTCTGGCCAACCAGGAAAGTACTGCCGATATTTTACCGGAAGCCTTCGCACTTATACGGGAAGCATCCCGACGAACATTAGGTATGAGACATTTTGATGTACAGTTGATCGGCGGAATGGTTTTGCATGAAGGCAAAATTGCCGAAATGAAGACCGGGGAAGGCAAAACCTTAGTAGCTACCCTGGCGGCCTATCTGAATGCACTGAAAGGTAAGGGCGTTCATATCGTTACGGTGAATGACTATTTGGCCACACGTGATGCCGGGTGGATGGGACCGGTTTTTGAATTCTGCGGTTTAACAGTGGGGCTGATCGTTCATGGCTTAAGCAATGCGGAGAGAAAAGCAGCATATGAGTGTGATATTACGTATGCCACCAATAATGAACTGGGTTTTGATTATCTGCGGGATAACATGGTGGTAATCAATACAAATAAAGTCCAACGGCCCCTTTATTATGCAATCGTTGACGAAGTTGACTCCATATTGATCGATGAAGCCCGTACACCGCTTATCATTTCCGGTGAAGGTGACAAACCTACCGAGCTTTATACGCAGATTGCCAGGTTTGTACCACGGCTCACCCGGGAGGATGATTACGTGGTAGATGAAAAAGCCCATGTGGTTACCTTGACGGAAGACGGAGTCAAAAAAGCCGAAAAATATTTTAATATTGAAAATCTGTCTGAAAACATGGAAGTTGCCCATCATTTGAACCAGGGCCTAAAAGCTCAATACCTGATGAAAAGAGATAAAGATTATGTGGTCAAAGATGATCAGGTCATCATTGTCGACGAATTTACCGGCCGTTTAATGTTTGGACGCCGATACAGCGATGGTTTGCACCAGGCTATTGAAGCAAAAGAAGGGGTTAAGATTGAAAAGGAATCACAGACTTTGGCAACCATAACCTTCCAGAATTATTTCCGCATGTATAAGAAATTATCAGGCATGACTGGTACAGCCAAGACAGAAGAAGAAGAGTTCCGGAAGATTTACGGCATGGACGTGATTGCCATTCCGACCAATAAAGAAATGATCAGGGATGACCGGCCGGATTTAATCTATCGCAGTGAAAACGGCAAATTTGCAGCTGTAGTAGAAGATATTGCGGAAAGGCATAAAAAGGGACAGCCGGTACTGGTAGGGACCATTTCTATTGAAAAATCAGAACAGTTGAGCAGTTTATTGCATAAAAAAGGTATCCGTCATCAGGTACTCAACGCCAAGCACCATGAAAAAGAAGCACAGATCATCGCCCAGGCCGGACAGAAAGATTCCGTAACCATAGCGACCAATATGGCTGGACGCGGAACGGACATCGTTTTAGGAGAAGGAGTTCAGGAGCTTGGAGGTTTATATGTCCTGGGTACCGAACGTCATGAATCGCGGCGCATCGATAATCAGCTGCGTGGCCGCTCCGGTCGTCAGGGAGATCCAGGGGAATCAAGATTCTATGTATCACTGGAAGATGATCTGATGAGGCTGTTTGGATCATCTAACATCGAAGGTGTTATGGAACGCCTGGGTATGGATGACGACATGCCGATCGAAAACAAAATTATTACCCGGGCTATCGAGAACGCCCAGAAAAAGGTGGAAAGCCGTAACTTCAGCATTCGCAAAAACGTCCTTGAATATGATGATGTGATCAATCAACAACGGGAAGTTATCTATGGTGAACGCAATAAAGTATTAAACGGTGAAGACTTAAAAGAAACCATATTCAGTATGATAGAAGACGTGATCGATGTGGCAGTCAACAATTTTGCCGGGGAAATCAAATTCAGTGATGACTGGGACCGGGTGGGTCTGGTATCGTATATTGATCAGTATATCCTTCCGCAATCCGGATTCAGACCTGATGACATCAAAGGGCTGACCAAGAAAGAAATGAAAGAGATGCTGCAGGAAAAAACCCTGAAATACTACGAACAACGGGAAGCCGAGCTGGGATCTGACACCATGCGGGAATTGGAAAAGGCTATCATGCTGCGCGTCATAGATAACAAATGGATGGATCATATCGATTCCATGGATCAGCTGCGCAATGGAATTTCGCTCCGTGCTTATGCCCAGCGCGATCCTTTGATAGAATATAAATTTGAAGCCTTTGATGCTTTTCAGATCATGATCGAAAGTATCAAGGAAGATGTGGTCCGATACATCCTGCGGGTACGTATCGTGGAAAAACCAGAGGAGCGAAAAATAATAACAGCCGGCAGCCCTGATGATATCAAAAAGCCAGTTAAGGTAGAGAATAAAATCGGCCGCAATGACCCCTGCCCCTGTGGCAGCGGGAAAAAATATAAAAAATGCTGCGGACAGGGAGCTGTTTAGCAGCACAATCTTATGAAAGCTAAGGAGGAGAAAATAATGGCGGATGAAGACAGGACAACATGTTTGGAAATTATCAGCCGCTTAAAAGAGATGAGGGCTTCTCTTTGACATCGATAATAAGAAGGCATTGATAACCAAGCTGGAAAAGCAAGCCGGGGAAGAAAACTTTTGGCTGGATAATCAGGAAGCCCAAAAGGTTTTGAAAAATATCCGCGACCTGCAAAGTGCAGTGGATCGCTATGAAAAACTTTTGGATAAAGCCCTTTATATAAATGATATCCTGGAAATGGCGGCAGCAGAAGACGAACAGGAACTGCTCAAGGAATCCAGCAAAGAAGTAACCCGATTGGAAAAAGAATTTCACCAGTTCGAGCTGGAGGTATGTTTCAGCGGAGCTCATGATGAAAATAATGCTATATTATCATTGCATGCAGGCGCAGGGGGAACGGAAGCGCAGGATTGGGTAGAAATACTGCTGCGCATGTATACTCGCTGGGCTGAGAATTCAGGATATGGTGTAGAGATCCTGGATTTGCTGGATGGAGATGAGGCGGGCATTAAAAGTGTGACTGTTTTAGTCAGCGGTTTATATGCTTACGGGAAATTAAAAGGCGAGCATGGGGTTCACCGTTTGATTCGTATATCACCATTTGATTCTTCCGGAAGACGCCATACTTCATTTGCATCTCTTTCGGTATTGCCTGAAATCAGTGAAGAAGATACAGAAATCAATATCAACCCCGAAGAATTACGTATTGATACTTACAGATCCAGCGGTGCCGGCGGACAGCATGTTAATAAAACTGATTCAGCCGTGCGGATCACCCATTTGCCTACGGGTATTGTAGTACAATGTCAAAATGAAAGATCGCAGCATTCCAATCGGTTAACGGCTATGAAACTACTTAAAGCCAAACTGTATGAATTAAAAGAGAAACAAGCCGATGATAATTTGCAGAGTCTAAAGGGAGAATATAAAGAGATCGCCTGGGGAAGTCAGATAAGAACCTACACGTTAAATCCTTTTACCTTGATCAAAGACCATCGTACCGGGGTCGAGATCGGCAATGCCCAGGCAGTTTTAGACGGGAACCTGGATGATTTTATTTATGCTTATCTGCATAATGGACATTAAATATTTAAGGGAGGATCATGGTGCGAGAGATTAATGAGCAATCGCTGCAGTTGATAGCAAAAAAGGCAGTAACCATCCGCAAAAACATTATAACCATGCTGGGTGAGTCTGGTTCAGGACATACGGGAGGTTCAATGTCAGCAGCCGACATAATGGCTTGTTTGTACTTCTGGGAAATGAATATTGATGCCAGTCAGCCTCAGGCACCCGGACGAGACCGCTTTGTACTCAGTAAAGGTCATGCTGCACCCGTTCTTTATGCGGCCCTGGCCGAAAAAGGGTTCTTCCCTGTCGAGGATTTGATGAGCTTGCGTAAACTGGGCAGTCCTTTACAGGGACATCCCGATATGAGAAAACTGGCGGGCGTGGAAGCGTCAACCGGTTCATTGGGACAGGGAATTTCATGGGCCGTTGGTATGGCTCTGGCAGGTAAGATAGACAATGCCGGGTACCGGGTATACACTTTATTGGGTGACGGCGAGTTGGAGGAAGGGATGGTCTGGGAAGCAGTTATGGCTGCTGCGCATTATCGCCTGGATAATCTTGCAGCGATCGTTGATAATAACGGACTGCAAATTGACGGGCGGGTGCAAGATGTAATGGATGTACGACCGATCGCAGCCAAATTTGCAGCTTTTAACTGGGCAGTCATTGAAATTGACGGCCACCAACCGGAGCAAATCATGACCGCCCTGGAAAAATCCCGCAGCATAAAAGGTCAGCCCACAGCAATTATTGCCAAAACCATAAAAGGTAAAGGTTGTTCCTTTATGGAGGATAAGGCAGAATGGCACGGCACCGCACCGAAAAAGGATGAGGCTGAGCGGGCTTTGGAAGAGATTGAAGCCTATGCTCATGCAAAAGGAATTTGTTAAAGTCTGATTCAAATACGAGGAGGAATAACATTGGAAAAACAGGCTACCCGTGATGCCTATGGAGAGGCACTGGTGGAACTGGGACACCTGCATGAAGAGGTGGTGGTTTTAGATGCAGATCTGTCATCATCAACCAAGACAGCAGGTTTCGCGAAAACTTTCCCGGAAAGATTTTTTAATGCCGGAATAGCCGAACAAAATATGATTGGTATGTCGGCCGGATTGGCTGCAGCGGGAAAAACCGTATTTGCCAGTTCCTTTGCGATGTTTGCAGCGGGAAGAGCTTTTGAGCAAGTACGAAATTCACTTGCTTATGCCAACTTAAATGTTAAAGTATGCGCTACCCATGCCGGGCTGACAGTAGGAGAAGATGGAGGTTCTCATCAGGCGGTGGAAGATATTGCTCTGATGCGTGCGGTTCCCAATATGTGTGTAGTCGTACCTGCTGATGGTCCCAGTACCAAAGCAGCGCTCTTTCAGCTTTATGAAAGGCAAGGTCCGGCCTATCTTCGCCTGGGGCGTCCGGCAGTACCAAAGATCTATGACAACCAGATGGATATGGTGATTGGAAAAGGCATCGAACTGCGGACAGGAAATGATGCCGCTATCATCGCCTGCGGTATCATGGTGGAAAAATCACTTCAAGCCGCCCGGCTTTTAGCCGAAGAGGGGATCCAGGTCACAGTGGTTGATATGCATACCATAAAGCCTATCGATGCCGGGATGATTATCCATCTGGCAAAAACCACCGGCGCTTTACTGACGGCAGAGGAACATAGCATTCTTGGTGGTCTGGGCAGTGCAGTGGCAGAAATAACCGCTGCAGAATGTCCGGTGCTGGTAGAAAGACTGGGGATAAACGACAAATTCGGACAATCCGGAGCTCCTGATCAGCTTTTGGAGCATTACGGACTGACCGTCCAGGAAATCATCAATAAAATACATTTATTGCTAAAAAAGAAAAAAGCAATAAAATAAAGAAGGTATTTTTCTTAATTTTGTAGAATCACCCAGATTGGGTGATTTTTTTATGCCAATTATTTTCTCGGCGACGACAGATATAGCCAGGATTTTTGTATATGGTTTCGGAGGGAGATAAATGCTGATTCAATTTTACAATGTCTCCAAAATATATCCCAATGGTGTCAAAGCCCTCGATGATATTTCATTGAAAATTGATCGGGGCGAGTTTATTTTTTTGATGGGTGCCAGCGGTGCTGGCAAATCCAGTTTTGTTAAATTGCTTTTCCGTGAAGAACTGCCCAGCCGTGGCCAAATTTTTATGAATTCACGCAGTATCGTCAGAATGAAACGCAGTGAAATACCGAAAATGAGGCGTAATATTGGCGTTGTTTTTCAGGATTTTAAACTGCTGGAGAACAAAACAGTAGCGGAAAATGTTGCTTTTGCCATGGAAGTTGTGGGAGCCCCCCTGCGCAGCATACAAAAACGAGTACCGCAGGTCATCAAGCAGGTAGGGCTGGAAGGTTATGAACATACCTTTCCCGGTCAGTTATCAGGCGGGGAACAACAGCGGGTAGGAATCGCCAGGGCTTTGGCCAATGAACCGTTGATGCTGATCGCCGATGAACCTACTGGCAACCTGGATATGGACACATCCCTGGAAATCATGGAATTACTGTATGATATCAACCGTAAAGGCACTACGGTGATCATGGCCACCCATGCCCAGCAGCTGGTTAAATCGGCACACAAAAGAGTGGTCATGCTGGAGAAAGGCAAAATTGTGTCTGATTCGCAGGTTCAATTCGAGGAGCAGCAAATATGAATATGCGAAATATAAAATATTTTTTCAGCGAAGCTTACAAATCCCTTTACCGCAACAGAGTATTATCCCTGGCTACCATAGCCAATGTTGCCATATGTATATTGATCCTCGGAGCGGCCGTACTGCTCACCGTTAACGCCAGCAGTATCATCAGCAATCTGGAATCGGATGTAGAGATAGTGGCTTTTATCGATAAAGAACTATCTGCTAAAGAAACTGATTTGCTGCAGAGCAAAATTGAAAAAATCGACGGGGTAAAAACCATTGTTTTTGTTTCCAAAGAACAAGGATTAAAGAATCTGCAGGAAAAATTCGGTGGTACGGAATATGATCTGGGTTCCACCCTGGGGGAAAACCCCCTGCGGGATTCATTTGAGATCCAGGCAGTGGACCCCCATCAGGTGCCGGATATTGCCAAAAATATAGAGATATTAAACGGAGTCTATAAAGTAAATTATGGCAAGGGCGTGATAGACAAGCTCTTTCAGGTGACGAAATGGGTCAGAGTGGTTGGCGTTGCAATGATATTTCTATTGGCTTTCGGCGCTGTATTTCTGATTTCCACTACCATCAGACTGGCAATATTCAGCCGCCGCAAGGAAGTATATCTGATGAAACTGATTGGTGCATCAGACTGGTTTGTCAGAATGCCTTTTTTCCTGGAGGGCATATTTTTGGGTTTGACAGGTGCGATCATTGCGGTGTTGTTGCTGGCCTTAGGTTACAGTTCACTGACCGGGCAGGCACATACGATTTTATTCCTGCCCATCGTTACCGATGTTAGATTTTTGCTCCATATTTATGCGGGCTTACTGGCGGCAGGAATGCTGCTGGGAGTTATCGCTACTTATTTTTCCCTAAATAAATATCTGGATGTTTGATCGATTTTTGCAGCCTGGTCAAAGGAGGGTGATTTCAGAATGAAGAGATTAAAGAAATGGTTAAGCCTGGCGGTATTGTCAACCTTTTTTCTGGTCAGCATTTTGCCGGTATATGCTGATGAAATTGATGATGCCCGTAATCAACTGCAGGATGTAGGACAAAAGATCAATGCCCAGCAGAGTAAATTGAATAGTGCCAAAAAACAAGAAAATACCATAATGGGACAAATACAGAGCATAGAAAAAAACATTATTCAAAAAGAAAATGAAATCAAAACCCTGGAAGACAAGATCGAATATTTACAAACCAATATCGCAGTAACCGAAGAAAACATTGAACTGGCAGAAGCCGACCTGCAGGAAAAAAATCAACAGTTAAGTGACCGATTGGTGTACATATACGAAAAAGGCGATTTGACTTACCTGGAAGTATTATTGTCTGCAACCGACCTGAAGGATTTCCTGACTCGTTATGACCTCTTGAATATGATCGTAGAACAGGATATAGCCTTGATCGAATCTATCAATCAACAAAAAAAGACTCTGGAACTTAATAAAAGTGAGCTGGAAGTACAGAAAAATGAGTTGCTCTATGCCCAGGACAGCGAAAAATCCAAAAGGGAAGAATTAAGCGATCAAAAGCAGGACAAGAAAAAAATCTTAACCAGTGTACAGCAGGAAAAGGCGCAATATGAAAAAGCGCTGAAAGAATTAGAGCAAACTTCCAAGGAACTGGAAACTTTGATCCGCAGGATTCAGGCAGGCACCAGCGGAGAGCAACAGGGTACAGGTGTTTTTACCTGGCCTGCACCTGGTTACAGCACCATCACATCTCCGTATGGCATGAGATATCATCCCATTTTAAAATATAACAAGAAGCATACCGGAGTTGATATAGGAGCTCCAAGCGGGGCTAATATTGTAGCAGCTGACAGCGGTACGGTGATTCAGACCGGGTGGATGGGAGGCTATGGTCAGGTGGTAGTCATCGATCATGGCGGCGGGATTTCCACGCTCTATGCGCACATGTCTACCATTATCGCTGCCAACGGAGCTTCGGTAACCAAAGGCGAGACCATTGGCAAAGTTGGTTCGACAGGTTGGAGCACCGGGCCGCATTTACATTTTGAAGTAAGGATCAATGGTGTGGATACCAATCCGATGAGTTATATTTAGCGGCAAATATAATCACTTTATCAGAGCGGAGCACGAGCTCTGCTCTTTTTTGTCATAAATTTGTTATATTTGTTGCTGTCTGATTCCCGAAAAAACTATTAATGTTATCTTTGGTGGAGTAACATATAAATTGGAGTTTTGAAATAAAATGCAGTATGGTGGTGAAGATTTATAAATGCGGGGATTCATTAAAGGACTAAGTATATTTTTTGCTATAATCGGCGGCATTGCCACAGCTTTGGTTTTGTTGCTTTTGTTGACAAACTTTACAGCTGTGACTACTTTTTTTAGTGTATTGGGTCTGGTCAATACACAGTCGTTGTATGATTCCGATTCGGCAGGTTTGATCAACGGCGCGACAGAAGGCATTGTGGCCTCCCTTGAAGATCCCTATTCGCGGTATCTCGATCCGCAAACCTGGGAGGATCTGGAGAGTAAATTGGAAGCAAAATTCGGCGGCATCGGAGTATATGTTTTACAGGATGATGAAGGCCGGCATAAAATCGTGGCACCGATCAAGGATACCCCCGCCTTTAAAGCGGGTATCAAAAACGGGGATATAATCATCGGCATCAATGGTGAAAGTACCATGAATATGAGCCAGGATGAAGTGGTACATCAAATGCGTGGTGAACCGGGAACTCAGCTGCTTCTGACTGTATATCGGGAAAGCGATGGAAAAGAATATGAATTTACCATAATACGTGAAATTATCAATGTACCTTCTGTGGATGCCAAAGTCCTTGATGAGATTCCGGGTACCGGATATATTAAACTGAACCAGTTTCATACCCTGTCTGCCCAGGAAATGGCCGACAGCCTCAATACTTTGCTGGGGGAAAACAATATCCAGGGATTGATCCTGGATTTGCGTGATAATGGGGGCGGCGAATTTCAAGCCTCAATCACCATTGCCAGTCTTTTTCTTGAAAATGGCCAGGAAGTGGTAAGTGTTGCTGACAGTTATGGCAATGAAACCGTACACCAGGCCACCGGACAATCGGTTGATATTCCGCTGGTGGTTTTAGTCAATGGCAATAGTGCCAGTGCATCAGAAATTTTGGCCGGTGCTTTACAGGATAATAAAAGGGCGCTTCTGGTCGGAGAGCAAACTTTTGGCAAAGGTCTGGTGCAGACGATCTTCCAATTACCTGACGGGGGCGCTCTGCAGCTTACCACCCAGAAATATTTCACACCCAATGGAACGGATATAAACAAAATCGGTATTACTCCAGATTACATTGTAGAAGCTCCCGAAGATGACACAGAGGACGTACAACTGCAGAAAGCAATAGAGCTTATAAAAAAACAAATTTATTAAGGGATTTTTAGAAACAAGGACAGTAAACAAAAAAGGTGCTGAATCGAACATTACAGCACCTTTTTTATATCCGGAAAAATAAACTCCTTTTGGCTGTTTTGCATATACTAAAGCAGGCAAATGGGAGGGGGGCTTTTACTATGCAAAATCGGGAAAAGGTTCGTTATGTTTTTACCAGCAGCAATACCCGCCGGGGTTTTCACACTTTTATCCCGCAGCTGCTTTGTGGTCTTCATCGGCTGTATGTTCTTGAAGGACCGCTTGGTTCGGGGCAGGGAGTTTTTATACGGCAGCTGGGTGAGGATGTTCTGGAAAGAGGTTTATGCGCTGAGTTCTGGATCTCAGCTTCTGATCCCTTAAATCCTGAGGGAATATTGATCCCGGAAATGGAGACTGCAGTGGTCTGCAGCCAATTGATCGAATCCGTGGCCTATAAGGAGATCCCTTTGGTCCGCTTCTTAGATATTGCGTCTTTTATGGACCAAAGCATGCTAACGAGAAAAACCGGTGTTATAGAAGATTTGTATGAACAAATAGCCCGATGCAGTCAAACAGCCTCACAACATTTGCTTGACGCAGGTAGATATTCCGATGCCATCAAAAAAATAACCGCTGCCCATATCAACCAGATGAAGATGTCAGAACTGGCAGATGATTTGACCACGCGTATCTTCGATTCACCCGGAAAAGAAAAACATTATTTTGCCAGTGCAGTGACGGCAGAAGGAATGATAAACTATATTGATACGCTAAGCCAGGCCTGCCGGAAAAGATATCTTTTTACGGGACCGGCAGGTAGCGGGAAATCTGCAATGATAGCGGCGATTGCTGATAAAGCCCGGCAAAAAGATTTGGTGGTGGAATATTACTACTGTGGTTTCGATGCAGACAGTTTGACTGCCATCATTATCCCTAATTTCCAGGTAGCTTTAGTTGATGCAGGATTCCTGGCAGTGAATTTACAGCCCGGGGATGAAATCATTGACAGCCAACAATATTTGGACCATTATGACCTGCAGCAATGCGGGCCGCAAATGGCGAAGTGGCAAAGGCAGAATGAAAAGCTGCTGCAGGAAGCTCAGCAACAGCTGGAAAAAGCCCAACAAAAACTGGCCGAATTAAAGCGGATCTATGAAACAGCCGCCGATTATAAAAAAGGGGCTCAGCTAAGAGAAGAGATCATTGGCGAAATTACCGGTTCCCTTCCCAGGTGATGGAAGCTTGGGCAACGGTTTTATTGGCTATGATCATATAGAATACTATAATATAAATACAGGAATCTCACCGGGCAGAAGATTACTATCCATAGGGATTCTTCTGATCCAGTGTGCGTAAAATTATCAAGGTCGTGATGATATGGGACAATTTGTTTTACATTCTGATTATAAACCCACCGGAGACCAGCCGGAAGCGATCCATAAGCTGACCGAGGGATTGCTTAAAGGTTATCAGCAGCAAACCTTGCTGGGGGTGACCGGTTCCGGTAAAACGTTTACCATGGCTAAAATCATCGAGCAGGTGCAGCGGCCTACCCTGGTGATGGCTCCTAATAAAACCCTGGCCGGACAGCTTTATGCAGAATTCAAACAGTTCTTTCCGGAAAACGCAGTGGAATATTTCATCAGTTATTATGATTATTATCAGCCGGAAGCCTATGTTCCTTCTACGGATACTTATATTGAAAAAGATTCTTCCATAAATGATGAAATCGATAACCTGCGCCATTCGGCAACGGCTTCTCTTCTCGAAAGAAGGGATGTTTTGATCGTAGCCAGTGTGTCCTGTATTTATGGACTGGGGGCTCCGCAGGATTATTACGAAATGGCCATATCCCTTCGCCCGCAGACAGAAATGAGCCGGGAAAAATTACTGCGCCGGCTGGTAGAGACTCATTACGAAAGGAATGAAGTGGCCTTTGAACGGGGACATTTCCGGGTACGGGGAGATGTAGTGGAGGTTTACCCGGCTTCTTCCTGGGGAAGGGCGATCAGAATTGAGTTTTTTGGGGATGAAATTGAAAGACTGGTGGAGTTTAATCCTTTGACCGGTGAAATTTACGGGCGCCGAAACCATATCATGATCTTCCCTGCTTCACACTTCGTCACTACCCGGGAAAACATGCTGACAGCAGCAGAAGCCATTGAGGCCGAACTGGCGGAGCAGGTGGAAAAGTTCAAGCAGGAGGGTAAGCTGATCGAGGCGCAGCGTATTGAACAAAGAACCAGATATGATCTGGAGATGATAAGAGAAATTGGCTATTGTAAGGGGATTGAGAACTATTCACGCTATATTACCGGACGAGCTCCGGGGGAACCTCCTTATACCCTGATCGATTTTTTCCCGGAAGATTATCTGCTGTTTATGGATGAATCCCACATTGGTCTGCCGCAAGTCAGGGGGATGTTTGCCGGCGACCGTTCCCGTAAACAAAATCTGGTAGAGTTTGGCTTCCGCCTTCCTTCTGCCCTTGACAACCGCCCTTTGCGCTTCAGCGAATTTGAAGCCAAGCGCAATCAAGTCATTTATGTCAGTGCCACCCCGGGAGAGTTTGAAATGGAGCACAGTGTCCAGATCGCAGAGCAGATCATCAGGCCTACCGGATTGATCGATCCTTTAATCGAGATCAAGCCGACCCTGCATCAGATCGATGACCTGATGGAAGAGATCCAGGAAAAAGTTGCAGCAGGCTTCAGGGTTTTGGTGACCACCATGACCAAGCGTATGGCAGAGGATCTGGCAGATTATCTGGACGAAAACGGCATTAATTGCAGGTATATGCATTCGGATATTGATGCGTTGGAAAGACTTGAAATATTGCGTGAGCTTCGCCTGGGCAGCTTTGATGTTTTGATCGGTATCAACTTGCTGCGGGAAGGATTGGATTTGCCGGAAGTAGCACTGGTAGCCATTCTGGATGCTGACAAAGAAGGCTTTTTGCGTTCCGAACGTTCACTGATCCAGACCATCGGCCGGGCGGCCCGAAACGTGGAGGGGAAAGTTATCATGTATGCCGACAAAGTAACGGACTCCATGCAGAAGGCTATTGATGAAACCAATCGCCGGCGGGAAAAGCAGATAAAACATAACCAGCTGCACAATATCACCCCGGAATCCATTCGCAAAGCAGTATATGCAGCAATAGAACCATCGCTGGCCGAGGAAGAAGGCCATTATAGTATCAATGAGTATCAAAGCCTGCCGGCGGAGGAACGGAAAAAACTGATAAAAGAAATTGAGACTGAGATGCTGAAAGCAGCTGAAAAACTTGAGTTTGAAAGAGCGGCAGGATTGCGCGATATGATGCGGGAGTTGGCCAGGCCGCCGAAAAGCAAGACCCGTTCTAATCGTCGCCGATAAGAAACGTAAAGCTTAAACCAGAGGAGAAGAAAATATGCAAAATAGCATTGTGGTAAAAGGGGCCCGGCAGCACAATTTAAAGAATATCGATATTGAATTGCCCAGAGACGAGCTGATTGTATTTACCGGCGTATCAGGCTCCGGGAAATCCAGTCTGGCATTCGATACCATTTATAATGAAGGGCAGAGGCGGTATGTTGAGTCACTCTCCACCTATGCCAGACAGTTCCTGGGGCAGATGAATAAACCCGATGTGGATTTTATTGGAGGCCTGTCACCCTCCATTTCCATCGACCAGAAGTCTACTTCCAATAATCCGCGTTCAACTGTAGGAACGGTTACAGAAATCTATGACTATCTGCGGTTGTTATTTGCCAGGGTGGGGCGGCCTCATTGCCCGACCTGCCATTTGCCGATCCAGAGGCAGACAGTGGATCAGGTGGCAGATCAGCTGCTGGATCTGCCCGCTGGAAGCAAAATAAAAATATTAGCCCCGATTATCAAAGGGCAAAAAGGAGAGCATAAAAAAGTTGTCAGTAAACTTTTCCGGGATGGTTTTGTCAGGATCATTGTGGATGGGTTCGAATATACAGCAGATGAAGAAATTGAACTGGATAAAAATAAAAAGCATGACATCAGCGTAGTTCTTGACCGGTTGATCATAAAGGAAGGGATACGCAGCCGCCTGGCGGAATCATTGGAATTGGCTTTTGAGCTGAGTGAAGGTACGATCAAAGTCCAGCTGCTCAAAGAGGAAGGCGAAGAAGAACTAATGTTCAACCGGGATTTTGCCTGCCCTCAATGTGGCTTCAGTTTGCCGGAACTGAGTCCCCGCATGTTCTCCTTCAATAATCCTTTCGGAGCCTGCCCGGATTGCAGCGGTCTGGGTGAAACCAGAGAGATTGATCCCGCGCTGGTGGTGGACACTAACCTGAGCCTGGAAGAGGGAGCGATCATTCCCTGGTCAAATAATTTATTTACCTACTATAATAGTATTCTTTTTGCCATGGCCGAAAAACACCGGATCCCGCTGGACAAACCTTTAAAGGAACTGAATGATAAACAAATGCATAAAATCCTGTATGGCAGCGGAGAAGAGAGATTTGTCCTTACTTATACCAATTCATACGGAGAGACCAACACATTTCGCTCCAGCTATGAAGGGGTCGTCAATAATCTGACCCGTCGTTACAAGGAAACCAAATCAGATTATGCCCGGGAAGAAATAGAAAAATTTATGACTTCCAACCTTTGCCCGACCTGTCAAGGCAAGAGGCTGCGGGAAGAGGTTTTGTGGGTACTCATAGGAGGTCAGTCCATCAACGGAGTTACCTCCTTATCTGTCAAGCAGACCCGCCGCTTTCTGGACAATTTAGTGCTGGACGAGCGGGAGGCTATCATCGCCCGGCAGATTATCAAAGAAATCAAGGAACGGCTGACCTTTTTGATCGATGTTGGACTGGAGTACCTTACTTTAGACCGGCAGGCAGGAAGTCTCTCCGGCGGAGAAGCACAGCGCATCCGCCTGGCAACACAGGTAGGTACCAGCCTGGTAGGGGTTCTTTATGTATTGGATGAGCCCAGCATCGGACTGCATCCCCGCGATAATGATCGCTTGCTGGCTACTTTGAAAAGATTGCGTGATTTGGGCAATACCGTCATCGTGGTCGAACATGATGAAGATACCATCCGGGCCGCCGACCATATTGTGGATATCGGGCCGCTGGCCGGCAGACATGGGGGCGAAATCGTGGCCCAGGGTTCATTGCAGGATATTATGAAATGTGCGGCTTCCCTGACCGGACAATACCTGGCAGGCAGCCGGGACATCCCCCTGCCTGCTGTCCGCCGTAGAGCAAATGGCAAGTATTTAACGATCAAAGGGGCTTCCCAGAACAATTTAAAGAACATCGATGTCAATATCCCGCTGGGGCAAATGGTAGTCATAACCGGGGTATCGGGTTCCGGTAAAAGTACCTTGGTTGAGGAAATCATTTATCCGGGGCTGATGAAAAAATTACACGGCGGGCGGCATCGTCCGGGTAAGCATAAGGATATTACCGGAACACAGTATTTGGACAAAGTGATCAATATTGACCAGTCACCGATCGGTCGGACACCTCGTTCCAATCCGGCCACTTATACCGGAGCATTTGACGGGATACGGGAATTGTTTGCCGGGACCCAGGAAGCCCGTATGCGTGGATATAAGCCCGGCCGCTTCAGTTTTAATGTCAGGGGCGGCAGGTGTGAAGCTTGTTCGGGTGATGGCATTATTAAAATTGCCATGCATTTTTTGCCGGATGTTTACATGCCTTGTGAAGTATGCAAAGGCAAACGTTATAACCGGGAGACGCTGGAAGTAAAATACAAGGGTAAGAACATTTCGGAAGTCTTAAGCATGACAGTGGACGAAGCAGTCGATGTGTTTGAATCCATTCCGCGGATACACCGGAAATTGAAGGTGCTGCAGGATGTTGGTTTGGGCTATATACAATTGGGCCAGCCTGCGCCTACCCTGTCCGGCGGTGAAGCCCAGCGGGTAAAGCTGGGTACGGAGCTTTCCAAACGTGCTACCGGCAAGACATTATATATTCTTGATGAGCCGACCACCGGATTACACAAAGAAGATGTCAGACATCTGCTGGGGGTGTTAAACCGGTTGGTCGACAATGGCAATACGGTTCTGATCATTGAACATAATCTGGATGTCATAAAATCAGCCGACTATATCGTGGACTTAGGGCCGGAAGGCGGAGAAAACGGAGGCTTGATAGTTGCAGCCGGAACACCCGAAGAAATAGCCTGCTGCCCTGATTCTTACACCGCTAAATATCTCAGGGACCTATTACCCCGATCCGGTTCAATTTCCAGTCCGGCGATATAAAAATGAAAAAGAAACATTACTGGTGCAGGTAACTTATTCAAGTCCTGCACCAGTAAAAAATCGGAGGATAAAATGTTAAAGGAACGGCTGAAAATGGTGCCGTTAAAGCCAGGCGTATATTTATATAAAGATCAGGAAGGGCAGATCATTTATGTGGGCAAAGCCAAAGCTTTGCGTAACCGGATGCGCTCTTATTTTCAGGCCCAGGATAAACTGCACCCTAAAGTTCAGGCTATGATGGCGCGGGTGGCAGACTTTGATTACATCGTTACCGGCACCGAAGTTGAAGCTTTGATTCTGGAGAATAATCTTATTAAAGCCTGGCAGCCTCGATATAATATAGACCTCCGCGATGACAAGACCTATCCCTATGTAAAGATCACTATAGGGCAGAAGTACCCCCGGGTGTGCATTACACGGGAAGCAAAAGACGGTATCTCACGCTATTTTGGCCCATATACCGATGTTACTTCCTTACGGGAAACACTTAAGATGCTGGCGGAGATTTATCCGCTCAGGACCTGCAAAACTTTACAACGCCGCGATCGTCCCTGCCTTAATTATGACATGGGCAGATGTCTGGCACCTTGCACGGGCAAAGTGTCAGAAGAAGCTTACGCGTCCCGGGTGGAAAGCGTCATTGCTTTCATGGAAGGCCAGCATCTTCCGATCATCAGGGAATGCGAGAAACGGATGCAGGAAGCAGCTGCCAATATGGAATATGAAAAGGCGGCTGCCTGGCGCGATCAAATCAATCATATTAAGAAAATGTCTGCTGAGCAGAAGATTGCTTTTGAAACCCCCTATGATCTGGATCTGATAGCACAAATAGCCGGGGAACGTGAGAATCTGCTGCTGGTCTTAAGGATCCGCGGCGGGCAAATCAGCGGGAAAGATTTCTTCTGGCTGAAACAGGCGATAGATGAAGAAAGCAGCGAAGTGATCGATTTCTTTATCCGTCAGTATTATGATAATAACCAGGATATCCCCCGGGAGATCCTGGTTAACCAGCTGCCTGCACAGATCGAGCTGCTCGAATCCTGGCTGAGCGGAAAGTCGGGACACAAAGTAGCCATTAAAAAACCCCATAAGGGTGATAAGAAGCATTTGCTGACTATGGCGGAGGAAAATGCCGCTGTGCTTTGGGAAGAAAAATACCGGCAGAGTCTTAAAAACCGAAATGCGCTGTTACGTCTCAGCCAGGTTCTGCAGCTGGAAGTGGTGCCTGAGCGAATAGAATGCTATGATATTTCTCATTTGTCCGGAGGGGAAACAGTAGCATCCATGGTGGTTTTTACAGATGGGGCCGCAGATAAAAAAGCCTACCGTCGATTTAAAATGAAAACAGATCAGAATAATGATTTTGCTTCTTTGGCCGAAACCCTGGAGCGGCGGTTTAAACAGGCACAAAGCGGCAATGCTGCTTTTCTTCCGTTGCCTGATCTGATTATAATCGACGGGGGATTAGGCCAGGTCAACAGTGTGCAGACAGTTTTCGATCATATGCAAATCGATATTCCGGTATTTGGACTGGCTAAAAAAAACGAAGAAATATGGATACCTGGAAACGGAGAACCAATCAGATTAAAGGCACGGGATGAAGGCTTGAAATTACTGCAGCGCCTGCGGGATGAAGCCCATCGATTTGCACTGGATTACAATCGTTTAAGGCGAGGGAAAAAGCTCAATTCCTCGGAGCTTGATAACATTGCCGGAATCGGCCTTACCCGTAGAAAAGCTTTGCTCAAAAGTCTTGGCTCAGTGAATAGAATTCGCCAGGCCAGTGTGGAAGTTTTAGCAGATGTACCGGGTATGAATAAAAAGGCAGCCCAAAAGGTTTTCGATTATTTTCATCAGCAAGCAAATAACTCCAGCTTAAATGAATGATTTGTCATATTTATATGGTAAAATAATTGCAGGACAGGAGTTTAATCAACGAGAGGGGGGCAACACATTTGAAAGGCTGGATTTTAAGATGGTTGTTGAATATCGTGGCAATTTTTATCACTGCATACCTGATTCCCGGCTTTGAACTGACCTTCTGGGGAGCCATAGTAGGGTCCGTTTTTCTAGGCATTATCAACGCTATTATCCGTCCTGTATTGATTATTTTGACCTTGCCGCTGAATATCGTAACATTAGGGTTATTTACCCTGGTGATAAACGGTTTTATGCTTTGGCTGACTGCCATTACGGTCAAAGGCTTTGATATTTCTGGTTTTGGTGCTGCTATTTTAAGTGCACTGGTTTTGACAATCGTAAGTTTCTTATTAAGTTATTTTGTAAAAGATAAATAATAATCATAGCAAATTTTGTATATGTAAATGGTATAGGGTATTGGAAGCCGGGCACTTGCTCGGCTTACTGATATCAGGTAAAGGAGGCAATATGGGTATAAAACTTGTAGCTATTGACCTGGATGATACATTGCTTAATTCAGGATTACAAATTTCTCCCCAATGCAAAGCAGCCATTCATCAGGTTAAGGAAAAGGGCGTCATCGTCACATTAGCTACCGGGCGCATGTTTGTATCAGCGCTTCCCTATGCCAGACAACTGGAATCGGTCAGAGATATTCCCATCATCACTTACCAGGGAGCTCTGGTTAAATGCAGCAATTCAGGGGATGTATTTTATTATCGCCCTTTACCCAAGGATAAAGCAGTTGAAATTATGCAATACTTTAAGAAAAGCAAAGTTCACTTCCAGGCCTATTTTAATGACCAGCTTTGTATGGAAAGCCTGACCGAGGAGGGGGAGGAGTATTCCCATCTGGCAGGAGTAGAACCGGTGATCATAAAAGACCTGATCGGTGAAGCCTCCCGTCAGGAAAGCTGTAAAATACTTGCAGTAATCGAAAATGAAAAGCTGCTTTTGGACATGGAAATGGAATTGCGTGGGATCTATACCCGCGAGCTTAATATTACCAGATCCAAACCGTACTATCTTGAAGTTATGGATGCCCGGGCCAACAAGGGTGATGCACTGAAAGTGATCGCCGAGCATTATGGAATAGACCGTAAAGAAGTATTGGCTATCGGTGACAGTTACAACGATATGGCTATGATCGAGTGGGCAGGGATTGGTGTTGCTATGGGAAATGCACGAAAATCAGTCAAGGAAACGGCTGATTATATAACAGCCAGCAACGAAGAGGAAGGGGTGGCAGAAGCGCTTCACCGCTTTATATTAAGCCCCCGCGATCATTAAAAAATGGCAGGTGTGGTAAATGTCCCGCGAAGTGATCATCGGTGTTGATCTGGGGGCAAGCAAAATATTGAGCGGGATCGGGACCTCCGACGGACAAATCTTGCAGAAGACCAAACAACTGACCCCTCACGGCAATGCCTCCTCAGTAATAGATTTGATTGCAGATAATATTCTTGAGTGGATAAAGATTGCTGAGGCACAGCATGACTCGGTAAAAGGTATTGCTGTAGCTGTTCCCGGGCCGGTCACTTATCCCGGGGCGGTCATCGAAGACTCCCCTAATTTAGGGTGGCAGCGGGTGGAATTCAAAGAAGAACTGAGCCGTCGCCTGGGAAGGCCGGTAGTTGTTGATAAAGATACCAATCTGGCTGCTTTAGGTGAATATCATTTCGGTCAGGACCGGAAATACACTCATCTTCTTTACCTTACCGTCAGCACAGGGGTCGGCGGCGGGATCATTATAAATGACCGGCTTTATCATGGCTGGAGGGGTGGGGGAGGAGAATTCGGCCATATGGTTATTGATGCATCAGGACCTGAGTGCAGCTGCGGACGACGGGGTTGTCTGGAGGCAGTTGCTTCCGGGACAGCTGTAACCAAACAAATAGAAGCATTGATCAAAGCAGGCAGAGGGCAAAATATAACAGCCTGTGGCTGCGGGTCGGCGGTGGGGGCACCTGAACTGGGCAAAGCGGCGCGGAAAGGTGACCCGGAAGCTTTGAAGCTCATAAAAGAACTGGGTCAAAATCTGGGTATTGGGATAGCCAACCTGGTTCATTTGTTCAATCCGCAGATCGTAGTCATAGGCGGTGGCGTGATGATAGGCCTGGGAGATCTATTACTGGAGCCTATCAAGGAATATGTTGGGGAAAAAGCTTTTCCGCTGCACCAGCGGGATTTGATCATTGAAACCACCACGTTAGGCAATGATATTGGCTTATATGGCTGTATTGCAGCCATTGCCCATGGGATATAAAGAAATCTGTGATCTGGGGGATGTATGAACATGATCAATAATGAACAAATAATGGCTGATTATCTTTATGGCCTGCCGCAGCAATTTAAGGATTGTCTGCAGATGGAATTTGATTTTAACGGTAAATATCAGCGCAGCTACGATCATATTTTAATTTGCGGAATGGGCGGTTCTGCCATCGGCGGCGATATATTAAGGACCTGGGGACAAATTGAAGCAGCCAAACCGCTGATCGTCAACCGGGATTATCAGATCCCGAATTTTGTGAATGAAAATTCTCTGGTGATTGCGGTAAGTTATTCAGGCAATACGGAAGAAACTTTACAGGCTTATCATTCAGCCAGGGACAGGGGAGCTTCTCTGATCTGTGTGACCAGCGGAGGAAGATTAGCCGATTTAGCCAGAAAAAACGGCGACAGTTTAACCATCATCCCGGGTCATTTAGTGCCCCGCGCTGCCTCCGGATATTTATTGGCTCCGGTAGCTTTGATATTGGAACAATTAGCAATATTGCCGGGAGCCCGGGAGGCCATTATGGAAACTGCTCAACTGCTGGAAGGTATGCGCGAAAATTTAGGGCCGCAGGCAGATGAAGATAAAAATCGAGCCAGGCAAATTGCCTCCTTGTTGCAAGACAGCCTGCCTGTCATCTGGGGAGTCACGGGTACTACTGAAGCAGCAGCTATGCGCTGGAAGGGCCAAATCAATGAGAATGCCAAGTCACCAGCGTTTTATAGCCTCTTTCCGGAATTGAACCATAATGAAATCGTAGGTTTTAAGCTGCCGGCAGATATACTGTCCAGAATGGTGATCATCATCCTTAAGGATACTTTGGATAATGAAAGGATACACAAGCGGATAATGATCACCAAAGAAATCGTATTGCCGGAGGTAAAAGCGGTTATCGAAGTAGAAAGTACCGGGAAAAGTTTTTTGGCCCGGCTGTATTCTCTGATTTATACCGGCGATTACGTAAGTTATTATCTGGCTTTAGCTTATGGAATCGATCCTACCCCGGTAGAGGTGATCGATTTCCTAAAAACGCAATTGGGTAATTAAATAGAAGAAGCGGACAGGCCGCAAAATATGGGCAGAGCGTTGAGCGCTCTGCTTTTTTCATCTGTTCATATTACCCGGGTCATCGGGCATATTAAAACTACAAATATTTGATACGAGGAGAATGGGCAGATGGATTTTTTCGGCGACTATCATACTCATTCCAGGCATAGTGACGGCCGTCAGAGCGACCTTCAGATCATAGAAGCAGCCCGATCCCGGGGACTCAAAGAAGTTGCCATAACCGACCATGGACCGCTGGTACTTGGCATAGGGATCAAAGATGCCGGAACACTCAAAAACATGCGCTTGCGCATTGATGCTTTCAGCAGTTTTTTTCCTGACATCGATATACTTTTGGGAGTAGAAGCGAATATCAGGGATCTGGACGGTCATCTTGATATCAACGTAACGGATATGGAACCGCTGGATATTATTATTGCCGGGCTGCATCCCTATACACTGCCAACTTCGTTGTCACACGGGATCCATCTTAATGGACAAAACTTTTTCCGCCATTTAAGCCGCCGGCAAAGACAGAAGGCAGTAGCAGCAAACACACAGGCAACCGTAGCGGCCCTTGACAATAACCCCCAGCTTGATATTTTATCCCATCCCGGGTTATTTTTTCATGTTGATATTGCTGAAGTTGCCAAAGCCTGCGCAAGAAACCAGGTGCTTTTCGAAATTAATTGCGGCCATGGATATCCGCCTATTTCTGATATAATGATAGCGAAGGAACAAGGAGTCACTTTTATAATCAACAGTGACGCCCATTTTCAGGAAACAGTTGGGCAACTGGACTATGGCAGGACCGTGATCGAACAATTGGGAATACCAGGGGAGCGTATTGTCAATTTGCAGGAACAAGGGGGGTATAAAAGATGGTCGAAAAAAGTGAAGGGCTGCATACACTAATTATAACCGGCTTATCAGGAGCTGGCAAAACACAGGTCATTAACTGCCTGGAAGACATGGGCTATTACTGTGTTGATAATTTACCCCCGGCATTACTGACTAAGTTTGTTGAACTTAGCTGGCAGTCAGAAGGGAAGATCGACAAAGTAGCGCTGGTCATCGATGTAAGAGGGGGAGAATTCTTTCTTGACCTGTCACGTGCATTACAAGATATGCAGGATAATTCGATCCCCTATGAAATATTGTTTTTGGAAGCAGCGGATGATGTCCTGATCCGCCGCTTTAAAGAATCAAGACGGCGTCATCCTTTGGCCAGCAACAGCAGCCTGCTGGAATCGATACGGCAGGAGCGGGTCATGCTGGAGGAACTGCGCGGCCAGGCCAATTTGGTTATTGACACATCCAATTTATCTCCCCTGGAATTAAAGAACAAACTGCAGAGTATTTACTTTGAGCGCAATACAGGAGGATTCTTTATCAATATCATCTCCTTTGGCTACAAGTTAGGGATCCCTATTGATTCAGATATCGTTATGGATGTGCGCTTTTTGGCAAACCCTTTTTATGACCCTGTCATGCGGCATCTGACGGGAGAAGATAAGGAAGTGATCGATTTTGTGCTTTCCTCCCCGGTCACCAAATCATTTATTCGCCGTTTGATAAATCTGCTCAAATTCCTGATCCCCTACTATATCGGCGAAGGAAAAACCAATCTTGTTATAGCCATAGGCTGTACCGGAGGACAGCACCGCTCTGTAGTGCTGGCAGATAATATCGGCAGAAAACTCAGAAGTCTGGGATATAAAATTATTATCCGGCATAGAGATATTGCAAAATACCAAATTGATAAAGATATTTCCGAAGATATGAAGGAGGAGTAGAATGCTGTCTAAAGGAAGCCTTACAGATGACGAACCGAAAATCGTTGTAATAGGCGGGGGGACGGGTCTGTCAGTTTTGCTCAAAGGTTTAAAAAAAATTACATCCAAGCTTACTGCAATTGTCACGGTTTCTGATGACGGAGGAAGTTCAGGAAGACTGCGAGCTGAATTGGGAGTTTTGCCCCCGGGAGATATTCGCAGTTGTCTGGTGGCTCTGGCAGAAACCGAAACACTAATGGATAAAATATTTCAGCATCGTTTTGGACAGGGAGACAGTATAAAGGGGCATAACCTGGGGAATCTTTTATTGGTAGCCATGACGGAAATTACAGGGGATTTCGTTTCTGCAATCAAAGAGGTAAGCAAAGTCTTGAAGGTTAGAGGACAAGTGGTACCTGTGACCCTGGAACCTATCAGATTGGCAGCAGTAATGGCTGATGGCACCATAGTAGAAGGAGAAACCTCAATCAGAGAATACCCTTGTAGTATTGAAAAACTGAAATTAATTCCGGAAGACTGCCATTCGATGCCGGCTGCACTGGAAGCGATTGCCGATGCTGATGCTGTTATTATGGGGCCTGGAAGCCTCTATAGCAGTATCATCCCCAATCTGCTGGTCAATGGAGTAGCAGGTTCAATTTCACAATCAAAAGCTAAAAAGATATTCATCTGCAATATTATGACTGAACTCGGAGAAACAGATGGCTTTACAGCAGCAGACCATTTACGTTGTTTGCTGGATTATGTGGACCGGGATATTATTGAATATGTAATTGTCAATACCGGTCATATCGATACAGACAGGTTAAATCGATACCAGAAAGAACAAGCGGTGCCGGTCAAACCCGAGTCAGAAAAAATTCAGTCAATGGGTTATACTGTAATTGAAAGGGATCTGATCTCTGATGATGAGGTTGCCTGGCATGATTGTGATAAAATTGCCCAGGTGGTTATGGATATTATCTATGCTTGAGTAATTTTCCCCCGCTGGGAAGGGAGAGAAGTTTTTGAGTTTTGCCAATGATGTTAGAAATGAATTGACCCGCATTATGCCGGAAAGAAAATGCTGCAGGAAGGCAGAACTGTCAGCCCTGCTCCTGACCAGTGCTCAAATTCATTGTCAGGAAGGCGGTCAGTACGACCTGGAGGTAGTGGTTGAGAAAGCTGCAACTGCCAGAAAAATATTTAAAATGCTGAAAGAACAAAACCTGCAGCCGGCAGTGAGGATGGAAAAACGCAAAAGATTCAATAAAACCAGAGTATATATCGTCACTGCCCCTCTTAAAGAGAAACAGGAGTTTGCAACCCTGGAGGGTTTAAATATCATTGACCGTAATATAAAGATCAAACCAGCAGTCAATCAGGAATTGATCGCGACAAGCTGCTGCAAGAAAGCATTCTTGCGGGGGGTATTTTTAAACCGCGGTTTCATAAACCGGCCGGAAGGCGAATATCATTTGGAGTTAGTGATTAATGATGCCAGGTTGGCAGCCGATCTGCAAAAGATTCTGCTGCGCTTTAAGATTCCGGCCAGGCTTGGTGAAAGGAAAAACAACCAATTTCTTTATGTAAAAGAAAGTGAAAAAATAGCCGACTTTTTAAGAGTGGTAGGAGCGAGCAATGCTTTGCTGGAGTTTGAAAATGTGCGGATCATCAAATCGATGCGCAATGATGTAAACCGGCAGGTGAATTGCGAAACTGCCAACCTGGCAAAAACTATTGACGCGGCAGTCCGGCAGACCAACCTGATAAAATTATTACTGGAACAGGAAGGCTGGGAAGGCATACCTTCACAATATGTACAATTGGTACAACTCAGGATCGATTTTCCTGACAGCAGTTTAGCTGAACTGGGTAAACTGATGGAGCCGCCTCTAAGTAAATCAGGAGCAGCATACCGTATGCGCAAACTCGAAGCGTATGCGGAGGCCAAACTTCAAACCCGGCTCAAGGCAGGATTTAAATAAAAGATGGAGAATTGTTATCGTGAACAATATGTTATAGGAGACTAGCAATGCGGCTGACACCGGATATTTTTTTGCAACAACAACAAAAACTGTTGATGACACCTGAACTGCGCCAGGCGATTGCTATTTTGCAGATGTCTTCCTTGGAGCTGAATGATTATGTCCAGCAGGAATTGGAATCGAATCCGTTACTGGAAGAGAATACTGAGGAACCTGAACCTTTTGACAACAGCGAAAGCAGCGAGGATAATCTGAACAGTGAACTGTATAAACAATGGCTGGAATACTATGATGAGCGCGGTTCAGTTTATGCAGAAAGAGAGAATGAAGAGCAAAAGTCATATGAGAATATTATGAGCCGGAGACCGGGGCTTTACGAGTATCTGGAAACGGAAATACATCTGGCCCTGGCGGATCAGCAATCAATTGCCATCGGTGAATACCTGATCGGTAATATAGACAATAATGGATATCTTTCTGTTTCCCTGGAGGAAGTCAGCCGTTATTGTAATGTCAGTGTGGAAGAAGTAGAAAAGGTTCTGAATATAGTACAGTGTGTAGCCCCGGCCGGTATAGGAGCACGGGATTTGGCGGAATCACTGAAATTGCAGCTGCAAAGCTATGGAAAACAAAGCGAAGCGGCGAATCGAATCATTGATCATTACCTGGAGGAAGTGGCGAAAGGCAAACTTAATAAAATCGCCCGGGAATTGAATATACCGGTTCAACAGGTCCAGGAGATCTGTGATTTGATTAGATCACTGGATCCCAAGCCGGGATTGCAGTTCAGCAATAATAATGAAATAAAGTATATTGTACCGGATATTTTTGTGGAAAAAATCGAAGGACAATATATTGTGATCGTAAATGATTTTCAATATGGACGTCTGACGGTGAACAATACATATCAGAAGATTTTGCGTCAGCCTGAATCCTTTTCAGAAGACACCAAAAAATACCTGGAGGAAAAGCTAAGTTCAGCACTATGGCTGATCCGCAGCATCGAACAGCGCCGCATGACCTTATACAAGGTTGCCCGTTGTATCGTTGATATCCAAACTGAGTTTCTTGACCACGGGGTGGAATATTTAAAGCCCCTTACTTTGCGTCAGGTAGCTGATTTGGTTGAAGTGCATGAATCAACTGTCAGCCGGGCTACAGCTAATAAATATATTCAGACTCCGCAAGGCCTGCTGGAGATGAAATACTTCTTTTCCACGGCTGTAAAATGCTATGGCCAGAGCGAAGTTTCCTCCAAATCAATAAAATTTGCTTTAGAAGAAATAATCCAGCAGGAGGATACAAGTAATCCGTTAAGCGATGAAAACATCGCTAAACAACTCGAAGACCGGGGTATAAAAATTTCCCGCCGTACCATCGCCAAGTACCGTCAGGAATTGAATATTCCTCCCGCAATGTCCCGCAAGAGATATTAATCACATTAATTCTGGCCATATCCAAATTTTTCCCCGTAATTCTATTCATTTTCTGCTATACTATTATTTTAGAAATACTTTTCTTAAGCATTCTGTTACATTTTTTGCACACGAAGATGATTTTATTGTAAGATACATGCTTTTTGATGCCCATGCTTAGAATAAATAAAACCAGGGCAAGCTAGTAAATAAAAATCAGAAATATACTAAATATAAAAGGAGTGAAAGATGTATGTCAGTCAAGGTGGCGATCAATGGTTTTGGCCGTATCGGACGGCTGGTGACCAGAGCAGCAATGCAGCGTCCTGATATTGAAATTGTGGCAATAAATGATCTGGGCAGTGCTGATTCCAATGCGCATCTTTTCAAATATGATTCCATACATGGAGAATATAAAGGTGATGTGCAGACTGAAGGAAATAACATAATAATCGACGGCAAAAAAATTCAATATACACAGGAGAAGGATCCGGAAAAACTGCCATGGAAGGAGCTGGGTGTACAGATCGTGGTAGAAGGGACCGGAGCCTTCAGAAGCAAAGCCAAAGCCAGCAAGCATCTGACTGCGGGTGCTTCCAAAGTGGTCATTACAGCACCTGGGGAAGGCGTAGACCTGACCATGGTAATGGGAGTCAATCACAACAAATACGTACCCGCCTATAATATCATTTCCAATGCCTCCTGTACCACCAACTGCCTGGCACCGGTAGCCAAAGTCCTGCTTGAAGAGTTCGGGATCGTTAAAGGCATGATGAATACCGTACACTCCTATACCAATGATCAGCGGATCCTGGATCTGGAACACAAGGATCTAAGACGGGCCAGAGCTGCCAGCTTATCGCTTATTCCTACCACTACCGGAGCAGCCAGTGCACTGGGGCTGGTCATTCCGGAACTGGCCGGCAAGCTGGACGGGTTGGCGATTCGAGTCCCTACTCCCAATGTTTCATTGCTGGATTTGACGGTTGAACTGGAGAAAACGGCCAGCCGTGATGCTGTAAATAACGCTTTTCAACAAGCCAGTCAGGGAAACCTGAAAGGTATTTTAAAATATACTGAGATCCCGTTGGTTTCCAATGATTACCGGGGCGAAAGTCATTCAGCTGTGGTCGACGGATTACTTACGATGATTCTTGGGGAACATATGGCAAAAGTTATTGCCTGGTACGATAATGAATGGGGATATTCTCTCCGGGTGGTTGACGTTGTAAGTTTTATCGCTTCAAAGGGAATATGATGCAGTAGTTTTGGAGGTGTGCTGAATTGAGACACTTAAGGGATGCCGAACTGGAAGATAAAAGAGTATTGATGCGTGTAGATTTTAATGTACCCCTGGATGAAGAAGGAAATATTATAGATGATAATAAGATAAAGGCAGCATTACCTACCATTGAATATATTCTGAAACGTAATGCCCGGCTTATTCTTATGAGCCATCTGGGCAGACCCAAGGAAAGAGATGAAAAACACAGCCTGAAAGTAGTCGCTGCAAGGCTTAAGAGCCTGATCCAGGCCAATGTATCTATGTCATCAGAAACCGTCGGGCCGCAGGCGGAAGCAGCGGTTGCGGCGCTGAAGCCCGGCGAAGTCTTATTGCTGGAAAATGTCCGCTTTTGTGCCGGGGAAGAAAAGAACAGCCCGGAACTTTCCAAGCAAATGGCCCAATTGGGAGATATATTTGTCAATGATGCTTTTGGTTCAGCACACCGTGCACATTCTTCCACCACCGGCGTAGGGGAATTTTTACCTTGTTATGCCGGTTTACTGATGGAAAAAGAAGTGACAATGCTAAGAAAGGTTCTGGAATACCCCGAAGCGCCACGGATGGCTATTTTAGGCGGAGCCAAAGTAGCTGATAAAATTGGCTTGATCGAAAACCTCCTGGACAAGACGGCCATCGTCCTGATTGGAGGCGGTATGGCCAATACTTTTTTAAAAGCCCAGGGGAAGAATATCGGCAAGTCGATGTTTGAAGAAAAATTCGTCGATGAAGCCAAGAGGCTGATCCTTATGGCGGCCGAAAAAAATGTAGAATTGATCTTGCCGGTAGATGTAGTGACCGCAGCTGAGTTATCCCAGGAAGCAAAACCGGTTATTACTGATACTGACAATGTTGCCGATGATCTAATGATATTGGATATTGGACCAAAAACCATAGAATTGTTTAAAAGTGCTATTAAACGGGCGAAAACCATCATTTGGAACGGCCCGTTGGGAGTATATGAGTTTGAACAGTTTGCCAATGGTACACATGAAATATCGCGGGCTTTAGCCGAGGCACAAGCGATTACCGTGATTGGCGGCGGCGATTCATCAGCAGCTGTCATTAATCTGGGACTGGAAGACAAAATTACCCACATATCCACTGGCGGAGGAGCTACGCTGGAATTCCTGGAAGGAATCACTCTGCCAGGCGTAGCCGTATGTGAAGAATAACGGAGAGAACAGAAGATGACTCCATCATTGATCATTGCCAATTGGAAGATGCATAAAACCATCAGCGAAGCCCAGGCTTTCTGCCGTGATTTCATTGTTTTGAGCCGGGGTCTGAAAAAGACCACGGTAGTCATATGTCCGCCCTTTACTGCTTTAGCCGCCGTTGCTGCCAGTCTGAAGTCATCAGATATTAAACTGGGAGCCCAGGATGTGCATTGGGAAGCTAAAGGGGCATATACCGGTGAGATTTCGCCAGATCAATTGGTGGATGCCGGATGCAGATATGTGATCATCGGCCATTCAGAAAGGCGCCAGATTCTGGGGGAAACAGATATTATGATCAGGAAAAAGGTCAAGGCAGCGTTGGGCGCTGGGTTGATACCTATTTTATGTGTCGGAGAAACATTGCAGGAAAGACAGGAAAACAAGGCCTATGAAATCGTGGAACAGCAGATTACTGGTGCCTTGAAAGATATCGAATTTACAGAGGAGGATCTGGTGATCGCTTACGAACCGGTATGGGCGATCGGCACCGGTGTGAATGCCAGTTATCAGGATGCAGACGAAATGGCTGCACATATACGTACATGTCTGCAGAATATAAATACCAGAGTAATGGCAGCAAAAATACCGCTGCTTTATGGAGGCAGTGTGAAAGCTGATAATTTTGCAGAATTTTTACAGGGCAGCATAAACGGCGCTTTGGTAGGAGGCGCCAGTCTTGAAGCCGATTCTTTTTTTCAAATCGTGAGGTTATGTGAAAGTGCCTGAAAAAACAGTAGTATTAATGATCCTTGACGGCTGGGGCAACCGGGAAGCCTGCGCCGATAACGCCATAACCATGGCCAACCCGGTAAACTTTAACCGCTTGCGAGCCAATTATCCGCATACCTTGCTCAAGTGTTCCGGGCTGGATGTAGGTTTGCCGAATGGACTCATGGGCAATTCGGAAGTGGGGCATTTAAATATCGGTTCGGGCCGGATTGTCTATCAGGAAATCACCCGTATAAGCAAGGCTATAGAGGATAAGAGCTTTTTTGTAAACCCAGCCCTGGTGCAGGCCATAGATGCTGCCAGAGATAAAGAAGGAGCGGTCCATCTGATGGGTCTGCTTTCTGATGGCGGCGTACACAGCCATCTTGACCATTTGTTTGCTTTGCTTGAGTTATGCAGGCAGCGGCAGATGAATAAGGTATTTATCCATGGATTTCTCGACGGGCGTGATGTAAATCCAAAAAGTGCGGCAGAATATGCTGCCCGGATCAGCAGTGAAATGGAGAAAATCGGGATCGGTGAATTTGCCACCATTGGCGGCAGATTTTATGGGATGGACAGGGATAAACACTGGGAGCGAATTGAAAAAGCCTATGATGCAATGGTAGCTGGAAAAGGTGAAAAAGCTGCCAATGTCTTCTCTGCTATAGAACAAAGTTATGAAATGCGGGTCTTTGATGAATTCATAGAACCAACGGTGATAATTGATCACGAAGGGAAACCTTTTGGATTAGTAAAGGATAACGACAGCATCATCTTTTTTAATTTTCGTGCTGACCGTGCGCGCCAGATAACCCGGGCTTTTACGGATGAGGACTTTACAGGATTTAAAGCCCCATATCGGCCTAAGGTAAATTTTGTGTGCATGACACAATATGACCATACCATAAAAGCCCCGGCAGCGTTTGAACCGCAGAATCTGGACAACACCCTGGGGGAATACCTTTCCCGGCAGGGTCTTAAGCAATTGCGTATTGCCGAAACGGAAAAATATGCCCATGTTACTTTTTTCTTCAATGGCGGAGTTGAGGAACCTAATCCGGGAGAAGACCGGATCCTGATACCATCGCCGAATGTAGCTACCTATAACCTGAAACCGGAAATGAGCGCCCCGGAATTGACCGAACGGGTGATAAAAGAGATTGAGCGGGATTTTTATGACGTAATCATCATCAATTATGCCAATGCCGATATGGTAGGGCATACAGGTGTACTGGAGGCGGCGATCCAGGCGGTGAAAAGCGTGGATCATCTGATGAACCAGGTAGTAGAAGCGGTTCTGGCTAAAAATGGTACCGTGCTTATAACTGCAGATCATGGCAATTGCGAGATGATGGTATGCCCCACAAGCGGCAGCCCTTTTACTGCCCACACTTCAGATCTGGTCCCTTTTATACTGGTTGATAACAATCTCAAAAATAAAGAACTGCTGGGTGGGCGATCATTACGGGATATTGCTCCCACCCTGTTGGAATTGCTTCATTTGCCTGTCCCGGAGCAAATGACAGGACGCAGTATTATAAAATCATAAATGAAAACACTATAAATAAAGTTACGCATAAACGGAAGGAGAAAGATTAAATGAGTACGATTGTTGATGTATTTGCCAGAGAGTTGCTTGATTCCCGCGGAAATCCAACTGTTGAAGTGGAAGTAATACTGGAAGATGGAACCATGGGGCGGGCAATTGTACCTTCCGGGGCTTCTACCGGAGTCCACGAAGCAATTGAACTGCGGGACAATGATAAAGAAAGATTTCTGGGCAAAGGAGTTTTGACTGCCGTTGATAATGTTAATGAGATCATCGCACCGGAAATAATCGGCATGAATGTGACCGGTCAGATCGATATAGATACAATCATGCTGGAATTGGATGGAACCCCTAACAAGAGCAAACTGGGAGCCAATGCAATTTTAGGTGTTTCCATGGCAGTGGCCCGTGCGGCTGCTGAATTTTTAGGGATTCCCCTATATCAATATATAGGCGGTATTAATGCCCGCCAGATACCGGTCCCCATGATGAACATATTAAACGGCGGACAGCATGCTGATAATAATGTAGATATCCAGGAATTCATGATCGTTCCCACTGGTGCACCTTCCTTTGCGGAAGGACTGCGTATGGGAGTGGAAGTGTATCATAATCTGAAAAAAGTATTACAAGCCAAAGGGCTGGCAACATCAGTAGGAGATGAAGGCGGTTTCGCCCCGGATCTTCCCTCCAATGAAGCAGCTATCGAAGTAATACTGGAAGCGATAACAGCTGCCGGGTATAAAGCCGGGCAGGATATCCACCTGGCACTGGACGTGGCGGGGAGTGAATTGTACAAGGAAGGCAAGTATCATCTGGAAAGCACCAGGCAGGTAATGACATCAGAAGAAATGGTAGAGTTTTACACAGGACTGGTGCAGAAATACCCCATTATATCCATTGAGGATGGTCTGGCAGAAGATGATTGGGCTGGCTGGGCATTGCTGACGGAAAAACTGGGAGGAAAGATCCAGCTGGTAGGAGACGACCTTTTTGTTACCAACACCGAAAGGCTGGCGAAAGGAATCGAGGAGGGAATCTGCAACAGCATTTTAATTAAGCTAAACCAGATCGGCACTGTCAGTGAGACCCTGGATGCTATAGAAATGGCCAAACAGGCTGGATATACTTGTGTTATTTCCCATCGCTCGGGAGAAACCGAAGATACATTTATCGCAGATTTTGCAGTGGCAGCCAATGCCGGACAAATAAAGACAGGGGCACCCGCCCGCACCGACCGGGTGGCAAAATACAATCAGCTGCTGCGAATTGAGGAAGAATTGGATGAATTTGCCCTTTATAAAGGATTAAAATCTTTTTACAACCTGAAACGTTAGCTGCATTGTTTTAACTATCCGGATTGTGTTAAAATATCTATTGACTGTTTAATAGGAAAGCGGAGGTGAGAATTTTGAAGACAGCAGTCTTGATCCTGCAAGTTATATGCGCAATCGGGTTGATCACAACCGTCCTTTTGCAATCAGGTAAAAGTGCCGGTCTGTCAGGCAGTATTGCCGGGGGCGGGGAAGCCATATTCGGAAAGAAAAAAGGCGTGGATGATTTACTGGCAAAGATTACTGGCTGGTTGGCCGCTTTATTTATGATATTAACTTTAGCTCTGGCATTAATCTAAAGTTACTGATTCTAAGCTGAAATTTGATTTATGCAGGGAGATGAATTTAAATGGATTCCTTGACTATGTTTGCACCGGCTGGGGGAGCAATAGCTTTACTTTTTGCTTTTTATCTGGCTGGAAAAATATCCAAAGCTGACCCAGGTAATGCAACGATGATTGAAATTGCCGGCCATATCCATGAAGGGGCGATGGCCTTTTTAAGAAGGCAGTATTCTGCTATAGCTGTTTTTGTCGTTGCTGTCTTTTTAGTTTTAGGTTTCTTTATTGACTGGAAAACTGCTATTTGCTTTATCGTTGGTGCATCTTGTTCAACTTTGGCAGGTTACATAGGAATGAGTGTGGCTACCAAAGCCAACGTACGTACTGCCAATGCTGCCCGCACTTCACAGAATGCAGCTCTGGGAATTGCTTTCTCCGGGGGGGCAGTCATGGGGATGTCAGTATCCGGACTGGGTTTATTAGGTCTGGGTGTTATGTATCTAATTTTTAAAGACCCCACCATCGTTAATGGTTTTGCACTGGGCGGCAGTTCCGTAGCCCTCTTCGGCCGTGTCGGAGGAGGTATATATACTAAAGCCGCTGATGTAGGAGCTGATCTGGTGGGAAAAGTGGAAGCCGGCATCCCGGAAGATGACCCGAGAAATCCTGCTACAATTGCTGATAATGTTGGTGATAATGTAGGCGACGTTGCCGGTATGGGTTCCGACTTGTTTGAATCCTATGTGGGATCGATCATTGCCGTCATGACACTTGGCGCTGTATTATTTGCTGCCAAACCTGATTTAGGTGTTGGTATAATTTTGCTGCCGATGATCATAGCTGCCGGCGGAATCTTAGCATCTATTATAGGTACTTTCTTTGTCAAAACAGATGAAAAAAGCAATCCTCTTAAAGCATTAAATGCCGGGACATTCAGTTCCGCCGGCCTGCTGATATTGATTGCATTCTTAGCCGTCAAATTCATAGTACCAGCTGAGATGTTTAATGTATTCTGGGCTCTGGTAGCAGGATTGGTAGCTGGAACTGCTATTGGTTTGATCACAGAGTACTATACCTCTGATGAATATAAACCTGTTCAAGGAATTGCCAAAGCTGCCCAGACAGGTCCGGCTACTGTTATAATCTCCGGGTTGGGAGTTGGTATGTTCTCCACATTGCTGCCATTACTGGTGATTTGTGCGGCAATACTGATCGCCTTTCTCGTCAGCGGCGGAACCAACGGATTTGGTCTCTACGGCATAGCTTTAGCAGCAGTTGGTATGCTGGCTACGACTGGTATGGTGGTTGCAGTTGACGCTTACGGGCCAATTGCAGATAATGCAGGAGGCATTGCAGAGATGTCCGGACTCCCTCATGAAGTCAGAGAAACAACGGATAAACTGGATTCAGTAGGAAACACAACTGCAGCGATAGGCAAAGGTTTTGCCATTGGTTCTGCTGCTCTGACCGCACTGGCACTGTTGACCGCTTTTGCACAGGTAGCCGGAATTGAAGGCGTTAACCTGCTCAACACCTATGTTATCGTTGGAATATTGCTGGGCGCCATGCTGCCATTCTTCTTCTGCGCCCTTACAATGAACGCAGTTGGAAGAGCTGCTGCTGAAATGGTGGAAGAAGTCAGAAGACAGTTCCGTGAGATAACCGGTCTGATGGAAGGAAAAGCGAAAGCGGATTATGCCCGCTGTGTTGATATCAGTACCCGCTCTGCCATTAAAGAAATGATCGTACCAGGTTTGATTGCTGTTGCTGCTCCGCTTGCTGTCGGCATAGGGCTGGGACCTGAAGCCCTGGCTGGACTACTGGCCGGTTCTATTGGCTCAGGTGTATGTCTGGCGATTATGCTGGCTAATGCTGGTGGTGCCTGGGACAATGCCAAGAAATATATCGAATCTGGAAATTATGGCGGCAAAGGCAGTGACGCCCATGCTGCCGGTGTCGTTGGAGATACTGTTGGTGACCCCTGTAAAGATACATCCGGACCTTCACTTAACATATTGCTTAAGTTGATGTCCATTGTTTCACTGGTATTTGTTCCTTTGTTTATGTAATTGTTAACAGATGATCAACAGGGCGGTTGGACAAGCCAACTTGCCCTGTTTTTTTAATACCAAGGCCAAACTTAAAATACTGCCGATATGGGGAGAGGAGAAATCAAGTTGATAAAGCCAGAAGCAGAGGCTTTTTTATTACCCGGTACCAACGACATTGCCCTGCTGTTTATACATGGCATTACCGCATCACCATCGGAAGTATACCCCACTGCCAAATTGATCCATGAACTTACTCAATGCACTGTCAAGGGGATCTTGCTGCCGGGGCATGGAACTACGCTGGCAGACCTTAGCCTGACCAGATGGACTGACTGGTACGATACAGTAAAAAAAGAAACCGAAGAGCTGCAAAAAACCCATCGAAAAGTTTATGTAGCAGGCCTTTCCATGGGCGGGCTTTTAAGCCTTTATGCCGGCATAAAAATGACGCAGATCGCCGGCATCATAAGTATCAATGCCCCCATATTTTTGCGAATACCTCTGCCGGGATTATTGGCACCGGTCATGAGATTGTTTGTAAATAATCTTCCCAAGGTTCAAACCAGCTGGAATAAAGAATTAAACAGCCTGGGGCGTTTTAACTATGACGCAACTCCCATCGATGCATTTCAAAGCATGTGGCAGCTGCGGCATAAGGTAACAGCCGGGCTTAAAAATATAACACAGCCTCTTTTGGTCATACAGTCTCTGCGGGATGAAACCGTAAGGAGTGACAGCGGCAGATTCATTGCCAGTCATGCGGTCAATGCATCGGTAGATTTGATGGAGCTTCAGTCATCCAGGCATGTCGCAACCATGGACCGGGAAAAGGAGGCAATTGCTAAAAAGATCGCCGATTTTATAAAATCAACCGACAATGTGTAATAATATAGAAAGAGTAAACTAGTGATTAGGAGGTTAATGAATTGCAAAGAACTGAAGCTTTGGATTTATTGAAGGCGCATCTGTACGATGAAAATCATATCAAACATTCCCTGGCTGTAGAGGCAATTATGAGAGGCATAGCCGCTCACCTGGGTGAAGATGTCGAAAAATATGGATTGACCGGATTGCTCCATGATATAGATTATGATACCACCGGCGAAGACCCGCAGCAGCATTCCTTAATAGGGGCACAGATGCTGGAGGAAAAGGGATTTCCCGCCGATCTGGTCTATGCAGTCAAAGTACATAATGAGATCCATGGTCTGGAGCGGAAAAGTCTTTTAGATAAAGCTTTGTATTGCTGTGACCCCACCAGCGGCTTTATTACTGCTGCAGCTTTAGTAAGGCCGGACAAGCAATTGGCCAATGTGGAAGTCAAATCCCTGAAAAAACGCTTTAAGGAAAAGGCTTTCGCCCGAGGCGCCAACCGTGAACAGATGGCAGCCTGCAGCGAGATCGGCATGAAACTGGAGGAATTCCTGGCCATATCACTTCAAAGCATGCAGCAAATAGCACCAGAGTTAGGTTTATAGCAGCTCGATTTTGGTTAAGCTAATATAGAATTTTTTATTCCTTAAGGAGGAGTAAATCATAAACAAAGAAACGATCCTTGCTTTTATGTGCCGGGAAAGTTACCGGCCGCTAAGCTATGGCGAGCTGATACAGGCTTTGGCAATAGAAAGCGGAGAAGAGGAGATCAGATTCAGCAAAGAATTAGGACGGCTGGAGAAGCAGGGGGAAATTGTCAAGACCCGTAAAAATAAATACGGCCTGCCGGAAATGATGAATCTGGTAAAAGGCATAATCAGCATCAGCCAGCGCGGTTATGGCATATTAAAGCCCGATGATGTAAATGCACCGGAAATATTTGTTTTTGGAAAAAACCTCAATGGCGCCATGCATCAGGATCGGGTCATGGTCAGACGGCAGGAAAAAGCTTTTGACGGCCAGCGCCCTGAAGGAGAAGTAATCCGGGTCATCAAACGTGCCAGCCGTGAGCTGGTTGGAACCTTTGAACGAGGCCGGTCTTCAGTTCAGGTTATTCCCGACGATTCCCGGCAGATCTATCCCATCAATGTAAAGGCCAGCAGTAAATTAAAAGTCAAAAATGGAGATAAAGTTCTGGTTTCCATTACTGCCTATCCCGATAAAAACAAATACCCGGAAGGAAAAATAACCGAAGTTCTGGGCAGAAAAGGGCAGCCGGGCCTGGATGTACAGGTAGTTATCAGAAAGCATTCCCTCAAAGCCTTTTTCCCGGAAGCAGTTATAAATGAAGCGCAGGCGGCCGCTGTTCCCGTTAGCAGCGAAGAGAAGGCACAACGCCGGGATCTGACCGGGATCAGAATGGTTACCATGGACGGTGCAGATGCAAAAGACCTGGATGATGCTGTTTCTATAAGCCGTACTGCTGATGGATACCGGTTGGGAGTCCATATCGCGGACGTATCCCATTATGTAAAAGAGAAAAGCAAACTGGACAAGGAAGCCTTCGAAAGAGGTACCAGTGTATACCTGATCGATAAAGTACTGCCCATGCTGCCACCGGAGCTCAGCAACGATATTTGCAGCCTGAATGCAGGAGTCGACCGGCTGGCACTTAGCTGTATTGTGGATTTGGACTCCAAAGGCAACATAAAGAACTATGATCTGTGCAAATCAGTAATACACATTGATGAGCGTATGACTTATGATGATGTAAATAAATTGCTCAACGAAAGTGATCCGGAGCTAAAGAAAAGATACGATTATCTGCTGGAAGACTTTCGCATTATGAAAGAGCTGGCAGATATCTTGCGGGAAAAAAGAAAAGTGCGGGGCGCACTTGATTTTGATTTCCCAGAAACCAAGGTGATCGTTGATGAAAACAGTTTCCCAGTTGAGATAAAAAAGGCGGAACGGGGAGCAGCAGAAATGATCATCGAAGACTTTATGATCTGTGCCAATGAAGTGGTAGCGGAGCATATGTATTGGGCGCAATTGCCTATATTATACAGGGTCCATCAAAAACCGGACGAAGATGCGCTGGATAAATTAAATCAGGTCCTGGGAGTGTTCGGCCTGAAAATAAATGGCCGCGCCGTTGATCCAAAAACTTACCAGAAGATCCTGGCCCAGATTAAAGGCAGACCGGAAGAACCAATGATCGCGATGATGCTGTTAAGGTCCATGAAACATGCCAGCTATATGCCGGAAGCCTTAGGACATTTCGGGTTGGCTTCAAAATATTATTGTCACTTTACCAGCCCCATCAGGCGTTACCCTGACCTGATCGTCCACCGGGTTTTAAGCGAATTGCTGGATGGCAGCATGAATGCCGGCAGGCGCAGTAAACTGGAAAAAAACATGGCCGCCGCCGGGCAGCATTGTTCCATGCAGGAGATCAAAGCGGAAGAAGCAGAACGTGAATTGATGGACATTAAAAAAGCCCAGTATATGGCTGGATTTATCGGTGATGAGTTTGAGGCACGGATCGTATCTGTTCACCCCTTTGGTTTATTCGTCCAGCTCGATAATACCGTGGAAGGATTGATCCATGTTTCCAGCATAACCGATGATTATTATGAGTTCAATGAGCGTGACCATACTCTGCGCGGACGTCACTCCGGGCAAAAATTCGCTATCGGGGATCCGGTCAGGGTGCAGTTGATCCGGGTGGATGTTGATGAAGCCAGAATTGATTTTGAGTTGATATAATTATTAGAGAATTTTGCATTTATTAACAGGAATTTTGAAATCTACAGCGAATAGTATAATCTAATAGAATAAATCCAGTTTTCGAGTTACTGTACCTAATGCACAGGCGATGGGCAGTAACCGATAGGGTATAGCGGGAAACAGCTATGCCTCCCGGTGCGGAAAGAAAACCTGGCTGAAAAATGGCTGCCGTGTGGTACTGATAGTCAGTTGTATTTTCGCAACTGATTTTTTATTTTTTCAAGATTGAACCGCACCAATATTATTGTTTTCCCTATTGGGCCTCATAAACCCCACTTTTATTGAAATCCTCCGGTTGCACTCCCGGAGGATTCTTTATGAGGTGAATAATGGTGAGTATGGGCACGCCACATTGACCGGGAGCAGAACTTAGGTTATAATGATAAAGCAAAAGCAGGAATTAAAAACCCTGATCTCGGTAAGAATTATCTGAGGTGAGGGTTTGTTTTTCGCTTCAAATGATGAAGCTGAATCTCGAGGTGCAAAATGGGTAAAAAAGGCGGTATAAAACCGGTCATAGAAAACCGCAAAGCCAGATTTGAATACCATATCAAAGAAAATTTCGAAGCCGGCCTGGCTTTGGTGGGGACGGAAGTGAAGTCGTTGCGCAAAGGCAAAGGCAATCTTAAAGATGCCTATGCCACGGTCAAAGACGGAGAAGCCTGGATCATAAACTTCCACATCAGTCCATACGAACAAGGCAATCAGTTTAATCATGACCCACTTAGGCCCAAAAAATTGCTTTTGCACCGGCAGGAAATCAACCATTTAATTGGCATGCAAAAAGAAAAAGGATATACCTTGATTCCTCTGAAAGTATATTTTAAAGAAGGCAAGGCCAAGATGGATCTGGCAGTAGCCGTCGGTAAGAAACTATATGACAAGCGCGAAGACATCGCAGCCCGTGATGCCCGGCGGGATATAGAACGGGCAGTCAAGGAAAAAAGCCACTCCTAACATTTGAGGGGTGACAAAAATGTTTACCCGTAGTAATATATGATATGCACCCCTGATTGATTTTAATTATGGGGGCGTAATGGTTTCGACGGGGGAATAGATGGGTTGAGCAGCGAGCCGAGTTGTCGCCAGCTCGTTAAAAAGGTGAAAACACAAAATAACTGCAGAAGATAATTTTGCACTAGCCGCGTAAGCGGCTCGTCCGGCTAAGAATCCTCACGGCTTAGTGCAGGGCGTCACACAGTGAGGGTACCCTGAAGCCTTCTTCCTCGAGTGGCTTTAAGGGGAAATTAATCGGGGATAGTTCTAAGAAGCCTGTCCGCGGGCGTCCCATGAGCGAAATTTTAATACACGGACTGCGCTCGGAGAAACTCTTCTGGTCTTTCTTTCGGACGGGGGTTCGACTCCCCCCGCCTCCACCATGCAAATCCACAACAATGTGATTGTTTTATTGATATATAAGGAAATTCAAGGGCCTCTCCATTATGAAGAGGCCCTCAGCATATCCTATTTAAGTTGAAAGGGGTTAAATGGCTATGTCTGTTTCGGAGATTGGTTGTTGCGGAGCCTACTGTAGAACTTGCCCTGCGTTCCGGGAGCAGGTATGCAAAGGCTGTAAAATTGGTTATGAAAACGGCGAAAGAGAAATTTCAAAAGCAAGATGTAAAATAAAAGTTTGTTGCATTAATAGCAAACATCAATCCTGCGCTGATTGCAACGAATATGCAGTTTGCAATACGGTTAATGGTTTTTATAACAAAAACGGCTATAAATATAGAAAGTATAAACAGGCAACAGAATTTATCAAGAAGAATGGATATGATGCCTTTTTCGAAATTGCGGATAAATGGAAAAACGCACATGGGAAGTACTGAAAGTGTAGGTTTCACCAATTTATACCCGCTTTCAATTGAACAATGCTTGGGAGGGTGTGCATTTGTATCATTTTATAGTAGTTTAGACATGTTAGTTACCCGAGTTTGATAAAAACGGAGAACTCTGAATTATCGGGTTTTGTTGTAATATCGGGATTAAATAAAGCATCGTTTTCGGACGATGTTTTTGTTTTCTACCTTAATAAAAGTAATAATGCTTGTAAAAATAATAAATTTTTGATCTCGGCACAAAAAATATAGAGCAAGCACGGAAACTTTAGAAGCAATTGGTTTTAAAGAAGAAAGAGCATATACTTGGAATAAGATGAAGTAATGGAATAATGCAACAGCGGTTGATTCCTGTTAAGAAGCAGGAGAATTGGAGGAATGAAGATGAATGTAATTGATGCGTTAAATGCCCGGTTTACCTGCCGTGCTTTTAAACCTGATCTGATCCCCAAGGAAACTATGCTTAAAATTATGCAGGCGGCCAGTCGAGCTCCCTCTTGGGGCAATACCCAGCCCTGGGATATATATGTTGCTGCCGGCGATATTTTGGAAGGCATCCGTACTGAGTTTCTGTCCAATATGGCCAACAAGACCCCTCCGAACACCGACCTGGCCCTGCCCCTGCCCCAGGATTGGCCTGCCAACCTTAAGGAACGTTATGACTCGCTGGGTAAGGCGCGTTACAATATACTAAGCCAGGAGATTGACCAGACTAGCTTGCTCCATGTTATCCAGGAATGCAATTACCGGTTCTTTGATGCGCCAGCGGTGGTTTATTTGTGCATGGATCGGAGTTTGACTACCTATTCCATGTTTGATCTAGGTGCGGTGAGCCAGAGCATTATGCTGGCTGCTCAGGAATTCGGGATTGATTCAGCCCCAGCGGTCATGCTGGTACTTTATGCCGATGTAATCCGGGCAGCCATGGCTATTCCAGGAAAACAGGCGATAGTACTTGGAATTGCCCTGGGATACGCAGATCGGGACAGCATTCACAATCATTACCGTTCCGAGCGCCAGCCTCTGGAGGAAATTGTCAAGCTGTACGGTTTTTGATAACTGTCGCATTGATCCAAGGAAAAAGCTGAACATAATTAAAAAAGTAAGCAGGAAGACCAGCTGTTTTTAACAATTAAGAGGATGTAAACCCTCTATTTCTTACATGACTATTTTCATCGTATCTGGCAGCATAATTCATCAAGTTTCCCCTGATTTACAGCAAGTCGAGTCAAATTTCCCTGTAAAATATCGACGATAAAGGAATACCGTCTTACAATTACAAGTGTCCGGATTTAACAACAGCCTGCCGCCCCTGGTCTTCAACAGGGGCTTGTTGTATAATGTAAAATATTAGAAATAAGCTCAATGAGAGTGAAGAAACCAGAGGTATATTTTATGGATCTGTATATTACCTTGTTGGTGGTTTTTCTGCTTGCAGGACTGGCAACTGTAATTAAATATTTTGGCGGTGAATTCCTGATATCCGGTTATAATACCTCTTCCGCCGATGAACAAAAGTATATGAAAGAAAAGGGTATCGGCGCCTTCATGGGCAACTATCTCTATTTACTGGCTGGTATTATCCTGGCTGGATACCTGATCAAAAAAGCTGGCTTTGTATGGGGAGTAAATATTTCTTATGCACTGTTTGTGGTGGTTATTATTGTTATGCTGATCCGAGCCCAGCGATTTAATCCGCCGGCTTCCCTGAGCACTCCTAAGTCCGCAAGAATTCGTAGAATCAGTCTGTGGGCAGGCGCCATGATCACTATCGCCGTGGTCGGATTGATTACCTGGAATGCGCTGCCCCCCCAATACCTTCTGGAAGATCAGCAAATCAGAATTACCGGAGCTTACGGACTTGATATCGATTACCGCGATATTGAGGATATTGCTCTGCAAACAAAAATGCCGGTGGTAGGTATAAAAAACAATGGTCTGAATTTGGGGCCCATCCTCAAGGGCCATTTTACAGTGGAGGGAATGGGTAATGCTCTGCTTTTCCTTCGCTCGGCCCATGGTCCGGTACTAGTCATAACCATTAAGGATCATTCCGAGCCGGTACTTATAAACTTTTCCAATCCAGTAGAAACCAACCGACTTTACCAGCAGTTAAAATCGCAGACCAGATAAGTTGAATCCCCAGCATGTCGTTGCTATAAAAGAGTCTGCACGGTTGGAATTTGCCTTCAAGGCGGAACAGCTTTACAGGTTTATGTTATAATATATTTAAACTGTTTTAGATTGGAGTTGAAAGGATGCGCTAATATTCCTGCTGTTGATATTTGGCACAATTGAACTGTTGAATCGGCATTGCATAATGCTTGTTTTATTGTGTCTGCGCAGGAAGGTTTATGCATCTGAAAATCATAGCTTAACGTTTATTGCAATTTACTTGGTGCTTGATGTTGTGTTATTGAGATGGAGGAACCTGCTTTCCTGCATCTCATATTTATTTTCTGCACAGGAGGAAACGCACTATGTCACTTATAAATGTCTCCAATCTTACCTTCAGCTACGACGGTGGATTTGAAAAAATCTTTGAAAATGTCAGCTTTCAGATCGATACTGATTGGAAGCTTGGTTTCACTGGAAGAAATGGCCGCGGGAAAACCACTTTTTTAAATCTTCTGATGGGGAAATACGATTACAGCGGCAGTATATCAGCCAGTGTGTCCTTTGAATATTTTCCTTACCAAGTCAAGGATGAGCAGATGAATACAGCCGAAGTCATTAATACTGTTGTTAACGGCTATCAGGATTGGCAGCTTAAAAGAGAGCTGAATCTGCTGGAAGTGTCACACGATGTATTGAACCGTCCGTTTAATACGCTTTCTAACGGCGAGCAGACCAAGGTGCTTCTGGCGGCTCTGTTCCTGAAGGAAAATGGATTTTTGCTTATAGATGAGCCTACCAATCATCTGGATATGAACGGACGAAAGATCGTAAGCGAATACCTGCGCGGCAAGCACGGATTCATACTGGTTTCTCACGATCGGGCATTTTTGGACAACTGCATTGATCATATTCTATCGATCAATCGAGCCAATATTGAGATTCAAAAAGGAAATTTTTCTTCATGGCTGCACAATAAAGAGCTCCAGGATGAGATGGAAATATCCCGGAATGAAGTACTAAAAAAAGACATAAGAAGGCTGGAAACTTCTGCCCAGCGGGCAGCTGATTGGTCTGGCCGGGTAGAAAAATCCAAAAAAGGCCAGCGTGTTTCCGGAATAAAGCCTGATAAGGGTTACATTGGGCATAAATCCGCCAAGATGATGAAGCGCTCCAAGACGATCGAAAGCAGAGTTCAGACTGCCATTGAAGAAAAATCATTACTGCTGCAAAATATCGAAACAACCTCATCCTTAAAGATCCATCCTTTAAGGTATCATACCGATCGCATGGTAGACTTGGAGGATATCAGCATTATTTTCGGAGAACGCAAAATATGCGAAGGGGTCAGTTTCAATATTCAATCAGGGGACAGAATTGCTTTGTGCGGGAAAAATGGCTCCGGCAAATCAAGCATCGTCAAGCTTATTCTGGGAGAATCCATTCCATATCAAGGCGTAATAAGAATAGGAAGCAGATTAAAGATTTCATATATCAGTCAGTCCACTTATGGTCTGGCAGGAGACCTGACTGATTATGCCAGAGGCTACGGCATTGATCACACACTATTTAAAACCATTCTCCGCAAGCTCGATTTTTCAAGAGATATGTTCGCCATGAACATCAAGGACTTCAGTGACGGGCAGAAGAAAAAGGTCATGATTGCACGAAGTCTGTGCGAATCAGCCCATTTGTACATCTGGGATGAGCCGCTCAACTATATTGACGTCATATCCAGAATGCAGATCGAGGACCTGATCAGATACTATGAGCCGACTCTTCTGTTCATTGAACATGACCGTGCTTTTTGTGATAACATTGCAACCAAAATGATTGAGTTATAATAATAAAGCTCAATTACATGATTGACAAAACATCTTCCTATGGTTATATTTATTTATAATTTCAAATTGCAAAGGCATTGACGGAGAGAGTACGTTTCAGCCGAACGTTTAAGCGAGCCGGAGACGGTGCAAGTCCGGTACCAGTAGTCTGAACCCGAAAATCACTCCTGAGCTGCGGACCGAACGATTGCTCCAGTAGGCTCCGACGGTTTTCCCCCGTCACCGGGAACGCATATGATGGTATGTTTGTATTAATGGGTGGTATAGCGAATGTCTTTTCAGGCTTTCGTCCCTTTACGGGACGAAAGCTTTTTTATTAATAATTGGGAGGAGAAAACAATGGCAACCAACGATATGTTAGAAATTCGCTGGCATGGCCGGGGCGGTCAGGGAACCAAGCTGGCCTGCCTGTTACTGGCTGATGTAGCCGGTTTGCAAGGGAAATTTGTGCAGGGATTCCCGGAGTATGGACCGGAACGTATGGGAGCACCTATTACCGCTTATAATCGTATCAGTGAAAAACGCTGTACGATCCATTCCAACATTTATGATCCGGACTTTGTGGTAGTGGTCGATGAAAGTCTGCTGGACAGTGTGGATGTTGCAGGAGGGCTGAAAGCGGACGGAGCGATCATCATTAATACGCCAGATGCTCCTGGTAAGATGCGCGAGAAGCTGAGAGGATGGAACGGTAAAGTTTACACTATTGATGCCCGCCGTATATCGGAAGAAATATTGGGCAGGTATTTTCCCAATACACCAATGCTGGCAGCGATAGTCAAGGTGAGCGGCGTTTTGGAAATCGAGCGTTTTTTAACCGATATTGAAGCGTCCTTTCAACACAAATTTGCTGCCAAGCCGCAGGTCATCGAAGGCAATATGGCTGCGCTGAAAAAATCTCTGGAGGAGGTGCAGGTAGGATGATTTATGCAAAGGATATCAATGAACATACTCCCTGGCAGGATCTGACTCCCGGCGGAGAGATATATGAACCGGGGACTGCACGAGCATTCGATACAGGTACCTGGAGGACTGATACCCCAGTATTTGATGCGGAAGCATGTAAACATTGCATGCTTTGTGTCCCCTTCTGCCCTGATAGTGCGATTCCTGTAAAAGACGGGAAGCGGCTGGATTTTGATTATATGCACTGTAAAGGCTGCGGGGTCTGTGCTGAAGTATGTCCTTTCCCGGTTATAACAATGGTAAGTGGAGGTGCAGCCAAATGAGTAACCGTCTTTCCGGCAACGAGGCTGTAGCATATGCATTGAGACAGATAAATCCTGATGTTATGGGGGCTTTTCCTATCACCCCTTCCACTGAAATACCTGAATACTTCGCGGAGTATGTGGCTAACGGCGAAGTCGATACAGAATATGTAACGGTTGAATCTGAGCACAGTTCCATGTCCGTATGTATTGCAGCCCAGGCAGCGGGTGCCCGATCTGTAAATGCTACTTCATCCTGCGGACTGGCACTGATGTACGAACTTTTGTATGTAGCAGCATCATGCCGTCTTCCCATTACACTGGCCTGCGTCAACCGGGCTCTTTCAGGACCTATCAATATCAACAACGACCATTCGGATTCTATGGGAGCCCGTGACACAGGCTGGATCCAAATCTATGCGGAAAACAATCAGGAGGCTTATGACAATATGCTCATGGCCATGCCCATTGGAGAGACTCCTGGTGTACGTTTGCCGGTGATGACCTGTATGGATGGCTTCATTACCAGTCATGCAGTTGAGAATATTGAGCTTCTGGATACAGAAGTTGTACGCAAGTTCATAGGGGAATATCAACCGGAACATTATCTGCTGAAAAAAGAAAACCCGCTGGCAGTCGGACCCTATGATGTAAGTCCATATTATATGGAACATAAAGTCCTTCAGGCGGAGGCAATGAAAGCGGCCAAAGCAAGGATAATAGAGGTTGCTGCAGAGTTTGAAAAGATCTCTGGCCGTCGTTATGGCTTGCTTGAAGAATATAAGATGGAAGATGCTGAATTGGCACTGGTCCTGATCGGCTCGACTGCCGGCACTGCCAAAGCGGCCATCGATAAGCTGCGGGAATCAGGAGTCAAGGCCGGGCTGGTTAAAATCAGAGTCTTCCGCCCTTTCCCCGCGGAGGAACTGGCACGGGCACTGGCAGGCACCAGGGCTGTTGCGGTAATGGATAAATCCGAGGGCTTTTCAGCGAATGGCGGACCTATATTTGCTGAGACCCGCAGTGCTTTGTATGACTTAAAAGAGCGGCCATATTTGATCAATATTGTTTATGGCCTGGGGGGCCGGGATGTTAAGACCACAGATATAGAAAAAGTATTTGGACGGCTGGCGGATATTGCTGTGACTGGTGAAACAGGACCAGTATATACTCATATGGGCCAGAGGTCGAAGGAGGAGAAAATATGAGCACGGTATATAACTTGAAAAGGGAAGTTGAAAAACCGGTACGTTTTACCGGAGGGCACCGGCTCTGTGCCGGCTGCGGCGCCGGGGTCATTGTAGCCGGGGTGCTGCGCGCCCTGGATCAGGAAGACCGGGCAGTGGTAGTCAATGCTACCAGTTGTCTGGAAGTCTCCACTTTTATGTATCCCTATACTGCCTATATGGATAGTTATATTCATTCAGCTTTTGAGAATTCTGCCGCAACCTGCTCTGGAGTAGAAGCCGCCTATAATGCACTAAAACGCCGCGGCAAAGTAGAAGGAACGGTTAAATTCATAACCTTCGCTGGTGATGGCGGCACATATGATATTGGCTTTCAATCCCTGTCAGGTGCCATGGAACGCGGTCATGACATGGTCTATGTATGCTATGACAACGAGGCTTATATGAATACCGGTATCCAGCGCTCGTCTTCAACGCCCCAATATGCCCGTACCACTACTTCACCCATCGGATCGGCGGGGCAGGGGAAGAAGCAGATTAAAAAAGATCTCACCGAGATCCTGGTAGCGCATGATATCCCCTATGCAGCTCAGACTGCTCCTATAGGAAATTTTAGGGATCTGCATACCAAGTCACACAAAGCCATTTATACAGCAGGACCTTGCTTTTTGAATATATTGTCCCCTTGTCCCAGGGGCTGGGACTATCCCATGGCCAAACTGGCCGAGATCACTCAGCTGGCAGTGGATACCTGCGTATGGCCCCTTTACGAAGTGGAAGAGGGGGTTTGGCGTTTAAGCTATATACCCAAAAAGAAACGGCCCGTAGAAGATTTCCTTCGTCCTCAGGGGAGATTCCGCCATATGTTTAAGCCTGGCAATGAATGGATGCTGGAAGCAGCGCAAGCTTTTGTGGATCAAAAATGGGAACGCCTGCTGGAACGTACCGGTGCTTAAACTTATTCCCAATGGGGAATAAATTGAAAAAATATGATATGATAACTCTTGAAAAGGGGGTTTTGCCTGTGGAACCAACAATGTTTACCAATGAGGTCATTCTATCCTGGCTGCAGTATTTTGCCCGGAACGTCGACATCAACCTGGCAAAACTGAAGATGCTGGACATCACCGGGAAGAATAAAAACCTGATCCCAACTGTAATGAGTAATAGAGCGGTATTGGTCTTTACGGATGCCGGACATCCGGATATATTCTATGACATGTGGAACGCAGAACTGGGGAACTGTGACATCTGGTATAATGAAGGTTCGGATCCAACCGGTGAAATTAAGCACGATAAAGTTTGTCACATGATCAACCGCGGCATCAATGCTTCTGCAGCGATGTTGATCATAAATCCCGATGCGGTCACCAATTACAAGATAGGGATGGAAAACAGTCGTTTTTCCTGCGGATCTGTTCAATATGTGTGCCGGGAAGTCCGGGCGGTTATTATGAATAAGCTTAATTTGGAGGATCGGGATAATATATGTATTATCTCCGGAGAGAGCATTGCCGTCGAAGCAGCAATGATCGCTGCTGAGGGCAGTGTGGTGGCGGTGGAGTATGACTGCCGGGACCGGGATACTATGAAAGAGAATATTATTAAATTCGGCTTAAACAACGTGACCATAGTGGAGTCTTTGGAAGAGGAAGTACTGCATACTCTTCCCATTCCTAACATTGCCTTTATTGTAGGCTCACCCAGGATCGGCACCGAAATAAAGAGTCTGCTGGCGGTCAATCCCGACATAGATTTCGTGATTTATACGCTGGACTTCGAAGTCTTAACTTCTCTTCCGGCTTTATTCAGGGAATACGGATTGAAGCGCACGGAAGCCATACATATAGAGGTATCCAGAGTTAACAGCAAGAATATGGTGGAGCCATTTCCTGCTCCCTGGCTCATCTCCGGCAAAAGAGTCAAGGAATAAGAATTGATTTATTTTCGGGTGTTGAGGGAATTAGGAGAATTCAAAAAATGAACATATAAGTTGAAGGTATACGGCCGGCGGCAGTATACCTTCTTGCATTAGGCATTATAAAGTTTTGTCAGCGGTACTCTCTAATTGGTTATGGTTATGGAAGAACAATTGAAAGTGTTTGCGTAAGTGCCATTTGCCAGATTCAAAGTTGATTTGGTGACTTCAATCGCACCAGTCACTATGATATCATTTACCGAAACCACGCGTCCGGTAGTTTTGCTGACTTTTATCTGACAGGAAAGCTTCTGGTTGCTTAGTTCCATACCATAGCTGCTGTTTACATTGGCAGCGGCGTTGAAAATTGCCATTATAGAATCCGGACAATTGACCTCAGTCAATTGAATGTAGTAATAATTTGCATCTTCGCTCACAATGCCAGTTGAGACCAATTCTGCTCCCACACCGGAACCAGAGATTATTTCAGCAAAAGGAAACGCAGCTGCAGTAACATCTTTATCGGTTGTTTGGACCATCGGTGTAATTTTAACGGTTAATATTGAGCTTTCTTCTTTGGCAGCATTGATAGTGGTGGTTGCTGGTACCATTTTCACATTGTCGATGGTTACGTCACCGGCGACTTTGACACTGGGAACAATACCAGTGAAAGTTCCTTCGCCCTTTACCGGTACAAAGTTGGCGATAGCGGTTTCAATCAAGCTAGTGGCAGTAACCGGTGGCCCCACAGCTTCTTTGATTTCCACTGTGTATTCAGCGGTTTTGCCTTCTACCGTTACGGTCAAGGTTTGGCTGGCAACAGCAGCGGAACTGTCAAAACCGGTCACGTTGGCCTCGGTCATAGGCAGAACTTTGGAGGACCCGTCGTCATAATAACCTGTAACCACCATACCGGTAATATCCAACTGATCCCCGACATTGTAAACCAATTTGTCAGCCGGAGTGGTGATCGCGATACTTTCCAATACCAGTTCTTCCAATGTATCACTTACGATTTCGCCAGGGCCAACGGTTCCGTTGTTAGCTATTGGTATAACCGTTGAGGGGATCGCAGTACCTACCTGCTCATGGGCATTAGGCTGTAAAACTTCAGGGATGCTGCCCGCATCGACAGCGGCCTGAACAGCAGCGAATTTATTATCCGAAACGATTATGACCTTGCTGAAGTCAAAGTCTATGGCTGCCATGTCCTCAAGATAAGTCAGATAAGCAGCGTCAGTTACATCAAGGGTCAGGTCATAACGATGGCCATTTGCATAATACCCGTCTTGTGGTGCGGCAAATGCCATCCCTGTAACTGAGAACAGAAACATCAGGCACAAAATTGAAACCAAAACTTTCCTTTTGATTTTCATTAATAAATTACCGCCTTTCTTAATAAATTTGATGATGGTGACTTATACATATGCTCGCTTAATGCAGCATGCATCAATTAGCTGTTTTCATAAGCTGCAGGTATACCTCGATATTTTTCTACACCATCTACATAAATCACAATGACACTGTCAAGGGAAGCAGTCCCTTCCCAGTAGAGACCCAGATAGTAACCCAGCGTTTCAAAAGTCTCTTTGTGAATTTTCGGTCCTATAGCGGTCCCGTCTTCCGTTTTGATTTCGACGGTACTGTAAGTTCCGTTTACAGTAAAGCGGTATAGATTGAAGTTCCAAACATAGCCATTCCAATATTTATCTACACTCACATTGGTCACCGTGACTTCTGATGGGATTTCCGGCTCAACCGAAATGGCCAGGCTGGCAGTCTTGCCGTTAACGGCGATGACAACTGCACTATCCGCTGTCGTAAGTATTGCACCGTTGACCGGGGAAGTAGTAATGCCATTGGCAGCAAAGTCCGCGAGAGCGGTATCTTCATCTGTGCCATCGGATTTGCTTAGTGTTACCACTAAACCAGTCAAGTCAAGGGGCTCACCTTCGGTATAAGTCACTTTATCCGGGGCAGTTTTGATAGCAATACCAGTAATTACAGCTCCCCCGGGCGAGTATACTTCAGGGATGCCGCGGTATCTTTCAATGTCATCAACATAAATGACGATGATATCGTCGGGAGAAGCCATGCCCTGATAGTAGCCGGCAGTTTCAAAGGCTGCCCTGGAGGTAACTGCACCCAGAGGTGTTCCGTCAGCAGTTTTGATCAGCAGTTCATTGTAGGTACCATTTGCGGTAAACCGGTACCAGTTGACATTAGCTGCCCGGGACTCGGAACTTACATTGGTAACAGTGACGATTGTCGGGGCATAATCGGCAGGGATGCCGCGGTACCTTTCAATACCGTCCACATAGATGACGATGATATTGTCGGGAGAAGCCATGCCCTGATAGTAGCCGGCAGTTTCAAAGTCGGTCCTGGAGGTAACCGGACCCAGAGGTATTCCGTCAGCGGTTTTGATCTGCAGTTCGCTGTAGGTACCATTTACGATGAACCGGTACCAGTTGACATTGGCCGCCCGGGTTTCACAACTTACATTGGTAACCGTAACTTCAGACCTGGCATTTACTGTAATCGGCAGGTTTACACTCTTATCCTTTACGGTGATGGTAACTGCCCTAACGCTCGGGGATAATACAGCACCGTTAGCTGGTGAGGTAGTAATTCCTTTGGCTGCAAAGTTTGCCAGGGAAACATCTTCTGCAGTGCCATTGGATTTGTTCAGGGTGACTGTCAAACCGGTAAGATCCAAAGTGTCTCCTTCGGTATAGATGACTCTATCAGGTTCAGTCAATATCTCGATACTTTTTACGGTAACCTTGTCTGAACCACCTCCGCCACCTCCGCCGCCGCCGCTAGTGCTGCTGGGCGTTGCCGGGGTTTCCGGTTCCGTGATCTCAATAATTTCTGCTTTAAGCTGCATTGCCTTGCTTAAAACCATTATCGCCTGGGCTCGGGTAGCATTAGCTTGAGGTTGGAAGCTGCCGTCAGGCATGCCTGCGATCAATTTATTTGCATAGGCAGTCGCCACTGCGTCTTTAGCCCAGACGGAAACTTTGCTGCTGTCACTGCAACCAAGATTGCCGCCGGAAATTTTAAGATCGGCAGCTTTTACTGTCATTAATGCCATCTCTTCCCGGGTGATATAGTTATCAGGCCCGAACATCTGATTATTATAACCGCTGACTACACCATGGGCACTGGCCGTGGCTATGTAGTCTTTCGCCCAGTGGCTGCTGGTGTCATTGAACACTTTGCCATCCTTTTTTTCCATTTTGAAGGCTTGAACTAATACTGTGGCAAATTCAGCTCTGCTGATATTGTTATCAGGTTTGAAGGTCCCGTCAGGATATCCTTTTACAACGCCCTCATCTGCCATTTGTTGAATTGATGCTTCTGCCCAGTGTCCCTGGATGTCGCCGAACTGAACAGCTGCCTGGCCTGGCGGAACCACCAGGAATATGAATGCGAACAATAAAGCAGATAGGGTAAGCAAACTTTTATACTTTTTGATTCTCAAAAACATCCTCTCCTTTAATCGCGCTGGGAAAAACAAATCTATAAAGTCTCACCTCCCCAAATAATTACTGCCAACATTTAAATAATAGTTACAATAAGATTATTCTGGTAATTATTTACATTTACCTTTATGTTTCTTTCAACAAAAAGTTGATTAATAGGCAATTATCTTTGTAACTGGAAGAAATAGTGACAACAAGTGAAAAAACCTGTCCGGTGAAAGTGAATAATTCACCGGATAGGTCTTTGATATGGAAGATATAAAGCTTTTCATTGGGGTTTATCTTAAGTGCAAAGAACAGCATCCTGCTGATCAGCAGGATGCCGTTTCATGTTTTGGGAAGTCTTCCAGGTCATTTCTTACAGAGATTAGTTCGTATAATTAATCTCCATAGGGTTACTGGATTCAAATAAATTAGTACCATTCATAGTCGATAAAAAAACTTTTACTTTAACGTTGCCAGTGATTTTAATGTCGTTTATAGACACAACTCGACCGGTGGTCTTGCTGACCAATATTTTACACTCAAGCTTCTGGTCAGTAAATGTTACTTTATAAGTTGAATTAACATTAGCTGCTTTAGCAATGATATTTAGTAGTGACTGCGGGCAATCGACGTTTGACAGAGTAATAATGTAGTTTTCCGGATTTGTTGTTGTATCCAATGTTCCGCCGGAAACAAGGCTTGCCCCCCCATATAAACCGGCGATTATTTCTGATAAGGGAAATGCTGCTACAGAAGTTGTTGTTTCATCGCTGGCTAAAGTTTGAATTTTAACAGCTAAATTGGAGTTTTCTGCTTTACTGGTACTTATCGTAGTAGGGTCGATCTTTACATAGTGAACGGTTCTTTCACCTAGACTATCTAAGGTTACATTTCCAGTAAATGTTACAGCACTTGCCACACTGGTGCTTGCAGTATATTTTGCTATAGCAGCTTCTATTGCTGCTATAGCAGATGCTGGTGCGGCAGTTTCAACAGTAACAACACACGTATCGGTGATGCTTCCGTCTGCAGTGGTAACCGTAATCGTTGCGGAGCCTGCTGCTACAGGAGTAACTACCCCGTCTACCACAGTGGCTACATCTTCATCACTGGAAGTCCAGCTTACATTCTTGTTGGTGGCATTCGCCGGAGCAACAGTTGCCGTGAGAGTACCGGTAGCTTCGCCGGCTGTCAGGGTCAGTGTATCCTTATCTAATGTGACGCCGGTCACTGCAACGGTAGCAGCTTCTATAGTAACAACACAGGTATCATCAAAGCTGCCGTCTGCGGTTGTAACGGTAATCGTTGCTGAGCCTGCTGCTACAGGGGTGACTACTCCGTCAACTACAGTGGCAACACTTTGATTGCTGGAGGTCCAGCTTACATTCTTGTTGGTCGCATTAGCCGGAGCAACAGTTGCAGCAAGAGTAGCTGTGTCTCCACCGGCAGTCAGAGCAAGTGTTTCCTGATCTAAAGTCACGCCGGTCACTGCAACAGTTGGAGTTTCTCCATCTACTATAGTAATCAGGAAAGTTTTTTGACCTACATCAAAGAGGATGTCCAGATTGATCGGGAATCCGTCAGGTATCGTACTTAGCGGATAATTTAACATTTCAAACAATCCCATCATTTCCTTCTTGATGGTCAATACATTGCCTTCAACAGTATAGAACGTACCATATTCTGCTGCCTCAAGATCATTGAGAGACATAAGCGGAAGCGGGCCATTACTGGTTACAATGCGTAAAATGACATCATTGACTTGGGTGGCATCGTTCCAGGTAATATCAATGGGGATATCATTTACCGGAGCGTTTTTATTCAAGTCAAAGGATTCAGGATTGATAGTCGGTTGTACAACAGCAGCTTCTACTGTAACTTCACAGGTATCGGTGATGCTTCCGTCTGCAGTGGTAACCGTAATCGTTGCGGAGCCTGCTGCTACAGGAGTAACTACCCCGTCTACCACAGTGGCTACATCTTCATCACTGGAAGTCCAGCTTACATTCTTGTTGGTGGCATTCGCCGGAGCAACAGTTGCCGTGAGAGTACCGGTAGCTTCGCCGGCTGTCAGGGTCAGTGTATCCTTATCTAATGTGACGCCGGTCACTGCAACGGTAGCAGCTTCTATAGTAACAACACAGGTATCATCAAAGCTGCCGTCTGCGGTTGTAACGGTAATCGTTGCTGAGCCTGCTGCTACAGGGGTGACTACTCCGTCAACTACAGTGGCAACACTTTGATTGCTGGAGGTCCAGCTTACATTCTTGTTGGTCGCATTAGCCGGAGCAACAGTTGCAGCAAGAGTAGCTGTGTCTCCACCGGCAGTCAGAGCAAGTGTTTCCTGATCTAAAGTCACGCCGGTCACTGCAACAGTTGGAGTTTCTCCATCTACTATAGTAATCAGGAAAGTTTTTTGACCTACATCAAAGAGGATGTCCAGATTGATCGGGAATCCGTCAGGTATCGTACTTAGCGGATAATTTAACATTTCAAACAATCCCATCATTTCCTTCTTGATGGTCAATACATTGCCTTCAACAGTATAGAACGTACCATATTCTGCTGCCTCAAGATCATTGAGAGACATAAGCGGAAGCGGGCCATTACTGGTTACAATGCGTAAAATGACATCATTGACTTGGGTGGCATCGTTCCAGGTAATATCAATGGGGATATCATTTACCGGAGCGTTTTTATTCAAGTCAAAGGATTCAGGATTGATAGTCGGTTGTACAACAGCAGCTTCCACCGTAACAGCACAGGTGTCATCAAAGCTGCCGTCTGCAGTGGTAACCGTGATGGTTGCTGAGCCTGCTGCTACAGGAGTCACAACCCCGGCAGCTACAGTGGCAACACTTTCATTGCTGGAAGTCCAGGTTACATTCTTGTTGGTGGCATCAGCCGGAGCAACAGTTGCTAGCAGTGTACCTGTTGTCCCGCCGGCAGTCAGGGTAAGGGTTTCCTGATCTAATGTTACGCCGGTCACTGCAATATCTTCCACAGTATTGCTTACAGGTTCGCTGGCTCCTTCAGTGCCATCATTACTTATCGGAATAACATTACTAGGAATCAAAGAACCTACTTGCTGGTGCGCATTTGGCTGTAATACACTCAATATATTGCCTTCATCAATTGCATCCTGGTATTCAGCGAATTGATTGTTATTTACAATTATTAATTGTGAATAATCCCAGCTAATGGCTTTCATGTCTGCCAAAAAGTTGAAATACGCCGCATCTGCCTTAGTAAGAGTAAGTTCATAGCGATGCCCATTTACATAATAACCATTCTGTGGTGCACCCATCGCCATGCCTGCCATTGAGAATAAGAAAACCAGGCATAGGATCGACGCTAAAACTTTTCTTTTCATCAATATAACTCCGCCTTTCTTTTTTTAAATTTCGGATTTGATGATATTAATGGTTTGTACTAGTACGTTATTAACGTAAAAATTTACTGTATCACCTCCAAAAATATCATCACCTAAGTAGCGATAAACATTACCTCCTTCGTCTGTGGTTGCAAAAAATGCCCTTTTTGTCGGGTCGGTTTTATTCGTATACGTAATAACAGCATTTTCAACGTCGAAACCCTGAACAAAAGTGACTTCAAGAACGTACCCCATGATTGCGCTTTCGGCGAAAGTGATCGGCTTGGCAATAGAATTCGCGGGATCCGGAGTAACTACTCCGCCAGACCCGCCGCTGCCGGTGCCGCCCCCGCCTCCACCGCCTCCAGCGATGGCGTTGGAAACTGTGATTTTCTGATTGACTGTTTTATCTTTGACCATAATGATGACTGCTTTATCAGCAGCAGATAATACGGTCCCATGCTTCGGAGAAGTTGTTATGCCATTATCAGCAAAATCTGCCCAGGGAATGTCTTCGGAGCTGCCGTCAGATTTGGTTAAAACTACAACTAAACCATTCAGATCAAGTGTTTCTCCCACTGCATAGTTAACCGTCTTTGGAGCGGTTTTTATTGCGATACTGCTTATAGTTGTATCTTCTTTTACAGGACCATTGGCAACAGGCTGGTTGTTGTCATGCAGTTCAAGGGTTTTGCTCAAAACAATGATCGCTTGTGCCCTGGAAGCATGATCCTGGGGCTTAAAATTGCCATCCGGCATTCCGGATAAGAGCTTTTGGGCATAAGCTGTTGCCACTGCATCTTTAGCCCAGTATGATACCTGGGCACTGTCGCGGCAGCTCAATGTTGCTGGACTGATTTGCAGTTTAGCAGCCTTTACGATCATCAGTGCCATTTGTTCACGGGTTATAGGATCGTCCGGACCAAATGTGCTGTCGTCATAACCGTTTACCACGCCATAAGCATTGGCGGCAGCTATTTGGGTTTTAGCCCAATGCTGGCTGGTATCAGTGAAAACATTGCCGTTTTTGCTTTCCAGGTTGAAGGCCTTGACGATCAAAACAGCAAATTCAGCGCGGCTGATTTTGTTGTCAGGTCTGAAGGCAGCATCAGGAAATCCTGATGCTATACCCGCCTCTGCCATTTTCTGAATGGCTGATCCAGCCCAGTGACCACTGATGTCAACAAATTGTTCGGCTGCTTGGCTTTGCGGCACGAATGCAAATATTGATATGAAAATCAATATAAATAGAGTTAGCAAGCTAAAATTAGTTTTAATTTTCAAAGATGTCAGCTCCTTTTAAAAACTCTTGTAGAACTATTTAATAACCCGGCCACTTAAAAGACCAATATTAAATACCTAAATTGCTGTGGGTACCCCATCAAATTTCTTTACGCCATCAACATAGATCCTGATGGTTGTGCTTACCATCTTAACTGTACGAATATATCCTTGTGCCTCAAATTCTGCTTTGGTAAATGTTCCGCCATACTTCGTCCCTGCAGAATCGGTGATGTATACTTCTTCATAGTCGCCATACACATCGAAATAGAAATAGTTATAAGTTGAACTCGACTTGTCGGCTCTTACATTGGCAACCACTATTTTCCCAATTGCTTTGGCATTATTAAAGGTTGTGGTTGCGGTCTGTAAATTTATTACCGCTGCATCGACTTGTGCCTGGGTGGCATCAGAATTATCAACTACTGCTTGTGCTGCTGCTATTGCATTGGTGTAGGCGTTCATGACTGTTGCAGTTACCCAGTAAGCATCGGCGAAAACGTCTGCTCCGTCTGTGCTTATGGTTGCTGTAGTTTTGTTATTATTTGCTGCTGTAATTGCTGTCTCTAAAACGGACTTGTCTACCGGTTGGGTCCCAGCTGCTTTGGCATTATTAAAGGTTGTGGTTGCGGTCTGTAAATTTATTACCGCTGTGTCGACTTGTGCCTGGGTGGCGTCAGCATTATCAGCTACTGCTTGTGCCGCTGCTATTGCATTGGTATAGGCGTTCATGACTGCTTCAGTTACCCAGTAATTCTCGGCCAAAACATCAGATCCGTCTGCGCTTACAGTTACTGAAGTTTTGTTATTATTAGCTGCTGTGATCGCTGTGTCCAAAGCGGTCTTGTCGACCGGGTTGGTTCCAGCTGATTTAGCATTATTAAAGGTTGTGGTTGCTGTCTGTAAATTTGTTACCGCTGCGTCGATTTCTGTCTGGGATGCTCCAGCATCATCTACCACTGCTTGCGCTGCCGCAATTGCATTGATGTAGGCGTTCATGACTGCTTCAGTTACCCAGTAGTCATCAGAATCGACATCGGAACCATCCAAACTTACGATTGCCGTAGATTTGTTGCTATTAGCTGCTGTTATCGCGGTATTCAAAGCTGCCTTGTCTGTTGTCCCGGAATAAGCCTCTGGAACACCTCTGAATTTCTCAACACCGTCAACATAGATCCTGATGGTTGAATTCATCATCTTGACTGTACGAATAAATCCTTGTGCCTCAAATTCTGCTTTTGTAAATGTTCCGCCATACTTCGTCCCTGCAGAATCAGTGATGTATACTTCTTGATAGTCACCATATATATTGAAATAGAAATAGTTATAAGTTGAACTCGACCTGTCGGCCCTAACATTGGCAACTGTTACAGGATGAACAGTAATTGACTGCGTGGTTGTTTTGCCATTGGCAGTGATTACTACTTCTGTAATGGCAGTGCTCAGAGCAGATCCATTAGCCGGGTCAGTTGTGATGCCTTTGGCAACAAAGTTAGCCAGGGCAACGTCCTCGGTAGTTCCATTGGACTTGCTCAAGGTCACCACCAAACCGCTCAGATTCAGAGCATCACCATTATAGTATGTCACCTTGGTTGGTGCAGTTTTTATGGATACACCGGTTACGGTGATGGCATTGACGGTAATAGGCTGAGTGGCAGTCTTGCCGTTGACGGTAATGGTAACCGAGGTATTGCTGGTAGTAAGCGTTGCACCATTAGCAGGAGAGGTGGTGATGCCTTTGGCAGCAAAGCCATCCAAGGCAACATCTTCAGTAGTTGCATTGGATTTGGTCAGGGTCACCACTAAGCCGCTCAGATTTAGAGCATTGCCAGCAAAGTAAGTCACCTTGGCTGGTGGAGTCTTTATGGAAACACCCGTTATGGTTATTGCATTGACGGTGATAGGTTGAGTAGTCGTCTTGCCGTTCACTGTAATGGTAACTCCCGTATTACTGGTGTTAAGCGCTGCGCCATTAGTCGGAGAAGTAGTGATGCCTTTGGCAGCAAAGTCCGCAAAAGCAACATCCTCAGTAGTTGCATTGGATTTGGTCAGGGTCACTACTAAACCGCTCAGATTCAGAGCCTCACCATCGTTATAGGTCACCTTGGTCGGGGCAGTTTTTATGGATACACCCGTTACGGTTGCATTAACAGTGATAGTCTGAATAGCTGTCTTGCCGTTCACCATAATCATGATGGTTTTATTACTGGTTTTAAGCGTTGCACCATTAACCGGGAGAGTAGTGATGCCTTTGGCAGCAAAGTTTGCCAAAGCAACGTCTTCGGTAGTTGCATTGGATTTGGTCAGGGTCACGACCAGACCACTCAGATTCAGAGCCTCACCATCGTTATAGGTCACCTTGGTCGGGGCAGTTTTTACGGATACACCCGTTACAGTTACTGCATTGACGGTGATGGGCTGCGTGGTCGTCTTGCCGTTCACTGAAATGGTAACTGCCGTATTACTGGTGTTAAGCGCTGCGCCATTAGTTGGAGAAGTTGTGATGCCTTTGGCTGCAAAGTTTGCCAAAGCAACGTCTTCGGTAGTTGAATTGGATTTAGTCAGGGTCACCACCAAACCGCTCAGATCCAGAGCATCGCCAGCATAGTAAGTCACCTTGGATGGCGGAGTCTTTACGGAAACACCAGTTACAGTTACTGCATTGACGGTGATGGGCTGCGTGGTCGTCTTGCCGTTCACTGAAATGGTAACTGCCGTATTACTGGTGTTAAGCGCTGCGCCATTAGTTGGAGAAGTTGTGATGCCTTTGGCTGCAAAGTTTGCCAAAGCAACGTCTTCGGTAGTTGAATTGGATTTAGTCAGGGTCACCACCAAACCGCTCAGATCCAGAGCATCTCCAGCATAGTAAGTCACCTTGGCTGGAGGAATCTTTATGGAAACTCCAGTCACAGTTACTGTATTGACTGTGATCAGCTGAGTAGCAGTCTTGCCGTTGACTGTAATGGTGACAGCAGTATTACTAGTGGTAAGCGCTGCACCATTAGCCGGAGAAGTCATGATACCCATGGCAGCAAAGTCAGCTAAGGCAACATCCTCGGTAGTACCATTGGATTTGGTCAAGGTCACGACCAATCCGATCAGATCTAAAGCATCACCAGTAAAGTAAGTCACTTTTGCTGGCGGAGTTTTTATGGAAACTCCAGTCACGGTGACGATGGAATAAGTACCCGGAGTACCTCTGTATTTCTCCACACCGTCAACATAGATGACGATGATATCATTGGGAGCAACACCGCCCTGGTAGTAACCGGCAGTTTCAAAGTCTGCCTTGCTCATGACCGGTCCCAAATCAGTGCAGCTTTCGGTTCTGATCACTACTTCACTATAGTCGCCGATCACATCGAAGCGATACCAGTTGACAAGTGAAGTGCGGCTCTCAGCTGTTACATTTTCAACGGTGACGGTAGAATAAGTACCCGGAACACCTCTGAATTTTTCCACACCGTCAACATAGATGACGATGATATCATTGGGAGCAACACCGCCCTGGTAGTAACCGGTCG